>WNGH01000020.1_pt1 | contig 220295 bp, 217 predicted proteins | sample 5400631 | NCBI WGS metagenome assembly WNGH01 (sample SAMN13153373, study PRJNA577476) | soil metagenome | isolation source: 115 cm soil or saprolite under Garry oak tree replicate 1 | place: USA:California | collected 2016-06-15
AAAGCCGCCAAACGCGCCGGACGCACGACCGGGCAGGGCGTCGTCGAGGCCTACCTGCACCGCACGACGCCTGACTATCCGCCGCAGGTCGGCGTCCTGGTCGAGGTCGATTGCGAGACTGACTTCGTCGCGAAGGGCCAGGAGTTCCGCAAGCTGGCCAAGGAGATCGCTCTGCAGATCGCGGCCACCAGCCCCCGCTGGGTCTCACGCGACGAGATCCCCGACGATGTGCTCGTAGAGGAGCGGGCCATCTACATGCGCAAGGCGGAGCTGGACGGCACGCCGCCGCAGGCCATCGCCAAGCGGATCGACGGCCAAGTCGAGAACTTCATCAAAGAGACAGTCCTGCTGGAGCAGGCATACTTTCGAGAGCCCAAGCACACGGTCAAGGACCTGATCGCGGAGAACATCTCGAAGCTGCAGGAGAACATCTTGGTGCGACGGTTCGCCCGGTTCAACGTCCGCGAGGCTGACGAGAGCGCCGAAGGCGACGAGGGCGTCCCCGCGTCGCCAGCCGGCCGCAGCTGAGGCGCTGATGGGCGACCGAACGCCGAAGTACAACCGCATCATCCTCAAGCTGAGCGGTGAGGCGCTCGGCGGCAAGCGCGACTACGGCATCGACCTCGCCGTGGTGCAAACGATCGCAGGCCAGGTCAAGCGCGTCCACGAGATGGGAGTGCAGATCGCGCTCGTCGTGGGCGGCGGCAACATCTTCCGCGGCCTTGCCGCCAGTGAGCGTGGGTTCGACCGCGCGACGGGCGACTACATGGGGATGCTCGCCACGGTCATCAACGCGCTGGCGCTCCAGGACGCGCTCGAGCGCACTGGCATTCCCGCACGCACCATGACCGCGATCCAGATGCCCCAGGTCGCCGAGCCGTACATCCGCCGACGTGCTGTCCGCCATCTCGAGAAAGGACGCGTCGTCATCCTCGCGGCCGGCACCGGCAACCCGTACTTCACGACCGACACCACCGCGGCGCTGCGCGCGGTCGAGATCGAAGCCGACGTCATCCTGAAGGCAACCAAGGTCGACGGCGTGTACACCGCCGACCCGAAGCTCGACCCGAACGCAGTCAAGCTGGAGCACCTCGACTACCTCGAGGTGCTCAACCGCGGTATCGAGGTGATGGACAACACGGCCCTCACCCTCTGCATGGACAACAACGTGCCCATCGTGGTCTTCAACCTGCTCGAGCCTGGCAACATCGAACGTGTTGTCCTCGGGGAGGAGATAGGCACGTTGGTGGGAGCGATGGGATGATCGATCCAATCCTGCGCGACGGCGAGTCGAAGATGTCGAAGTCGGTCGATCACTTCGGATCCGAGCTTGCCACCATCCGGACAGGCCGCGCCAACCCGGCCCTGATCGACAAGGTCATGGTGCCTTACTACGGCACGCCGACCCCCCTCAACCAGCTGGCGCAGATCAGCGCGCCCGAGGCTCGGCTCCTCGTCGTGCAGGTGTACGACAAGAGCCAGATCGGGGCGGTCGAGAAGGCGCTGCGCTCGGGAGAGCAGGGTCTGAACCCGGCGAGTGACGGCCAGGTCATTCGCGTTCCGATTCCTCCGCTTACCGAGGAGCGCCGCAAGGAGTATGTGAAGCTCGTCCGCCACAAGGCCGAGGAAGCCAGGGTGGCGATCCGCAACGTGCGCCGCGACGAGCTCCATCGCGTCGATGCGATGCAGAAGCAGGGCGAGGTCCCGGAGGACGAGGCCAAGCGGGCCCATGCACGCCTGCAGAAGCTGACCGAGACGCATATCGAACGGGTCGACGGCTTGGCCGCCCGCAAAGAGGCGGAGGTCATGGAGGTCTAGGCCGGGGCGCCATTCCCTCCCGCATACTCTTTCAGCGCTTGGACTCGTCAGTTCCCCGGCACATCGGAATCATCATGGACGGCAACGGCCGCTGGGCCCGCCGCCGCGGGCGTCCGGCCAGCTTCGGCCACCGGGCCGGCGTCCGGGCGATCAAGCGGGCGCTCGAGGGCTGCGAGCAGCTGGGGGTGCAAGTGCTCTCGGTTTATGCGTTCTCGACGGAGAACTGGACCCGGCCTCGCGCCGAGGTACGGGCCTTGATGAGGCTCTTCCACGAGACGATGCAGCGCGAGATCGACGAGATGCACCGCCGAGGCGTGCGGATCGTCGTGAGCGGGCGCAGGGACGGGCTCTCGTCGCGAATGCGCGATCGCATTGGAGAGGCGGTGGCGCGGACCGCGAACAACACCAACGGCGTCCTCAACGTTTGCCTGAACTACGGCGGCCGAGCCGAGCTCGTCGACGCGGTGCGCAGGCTGGTGCACGATCATGTCGTTCCGCAGCAGATCGATGAATCGGCCATCGCATCGCGCCTCTATGTCCCTGACCTTCCAGACCCCGATCTCATCATCCGCACTGCGGGCGAGAGCCGGGTCAGCAACTTCCTGCTGTGGCAATCGGCCTATGCCGAGATGCTTGTGACCGAGACCCTGTGGCCTGACTTCGACATCGAAGACCTGAAGGCCGCAATCGCCGAGTTCAACTCGCGCATCCGCCGCTTCGGCGGGCGGCCGGAGGTCGGATCGCCCGCCGCCGGAGCCGCCGCGCGGTGACGACGGGCAACGCCTACCTGGCCGGCATCAAACCCAGCCCGCTGATGGTCCGGATCTTGAGCGCCGCCGTGTTCCTCGGCCTTGTTCTGATCGGCGTGTACGCCGGCATCTACGGCGTCTACGCCCTGGTGCTCATCCTGGGCGGACTCGCGCTGTGGGAGTTCCTGGGCCTCTCGGAAGGCATGGGTTCCCGCGCCCCGGCCTGGCTACTGTTTCCCCTGGGCGCGTTCTTCGCCTTCAGCGGCACAGTGCTCAAGGAGATCGACGTCACCCTCGTGCTGGCGCTCGCCCTCGTCGGCGGGCTGGCCGGATTCCTGGTCTTGCCTGGGCGCCGGCAGGGCCTGGGCCGGTGGGCGATGGGCCTGGCGGGCGCGCTCTACATCGGCATGCCGTTCAACTATTACCTGCTTCTCTACACCTCCAAGCCGAACGGATTCGTATGGACGCTGTTCACGATCTTCGCCGTCATCGCCAACGACGCGGCCGCACTGCTGGTCGGCAGCCGCATCGGGCGCCATCCGTTTTTCGTCACGATCAGCCCGCACAAGACCGTCGAGGGTGCGGTCGCGGGAGTTATCGCGTCCGTGGTTGCGATGTTGATCGGAGCGTCGGGGATCATCGGACTGTCGCCGCTGCACGCCATCGCGATCGGCGTGCTCGTCGGCGTCAGCGCGCTTGTCGGCGACCTGGTCGAGTCGCAGATGAAGCGCATCGCCGAAGTCAAGGACTCGTCGCACCTGATTCCGGGCCACGGCGGAGTGCTCGACCGCCTGGACTCGATCCTGTTTCCGCCGATCCTTGTCTACTTCTACGTTTCCATGTTCCACCTGATCCACTGACGTGGCCCGACCCCTCAACGTCGCCATCCTTGGCGCCACGGGCTCCATAGGCCAGCAGACGCTCGACGTGATCGACCGCAATCCAGAGCGGCTGCGGCTGTTCGGGCTCACGGAGGGCAGGAGGTCCGCCAGCCGGAAGGCGGAATACGTCATCCAGGGGCAGGCCGGTGAGCCTGACTTCGATGTGCGTGTAAACGCGATGGTCACCGACCCGCGATGCGACCTCGTGGTGATCGCCATCCCCGGAGCCCGGGCGCTGGCTCCGACCATGGCCGCGCTGACAGCTGAAAAAGAGATCGCCCTCGCGACGAAAGAGGTGCTCGTGATGGCGGGCGCATTGGTGATGAAGGCAGCCGGCGCCCGCGGGATCCGGCCCATCGACTCGGAGCACAGCGCCATCTGGCAGTGCCTGTGGGGAGAGCGGCTGGATCGCGTTCGCCGGCTGATCATCACCGCGAGCGGCGGCCCCTTCTGGTCCCACCCCGACCTCGACCTCGACCAGGTGACCGTGGAGCAGGCGTTGAACCACCCCCGGTGGTCGATGGGGCCCAAGGTGACCGTCGACTCGGCGACCCTGATGAACAAGGGCCTGGAGGTGATCGAGGCACACCACCTGTTCGGCCTGCCCCTGAGGCAGATCTCGGTGGTAGTTCACCCGCAGAGCGCCGTCCATTCCCTGGTCGAGTTCGTGGACGGCTCCCTGAAGGCGCAGCTCGGGCGGCCTGACATGCGCCTCCCAATCTCGATCGCCCTCGGCTACCCCGATCGGCTGGCCGATGCCGTGCCTCCGACCAACCTGGAGGACCTGGGCCCGCTCGAGTTCTACCCGCTCGACGAAGCCCGCTTCCCGGCCGTTCGCCTGGCTCGGGCCGCCGCTCAGGCGGGGGCAGGACGCCCGGCTGTGCTCAATGCGGCCAACGAGGAGGCGGTGAACGCATTCCTGGCCGGCGACATCCCCTTCAGCGGCATCATCCGGACCGTCGAGCGCACCCTGGAGGCCTTTTCGGGAGGCGGGGAGGACCTGGAGGACATCCTGGAGGCCGATCGCTGGTCTCGTGCCTACGTGAAGGAGACCAGGGGCATACTCCGGTAGTCTGAAGGCGTGCCGCAGATAACCGGTGGGATCGTGAGCGTGGCCGCCATTGCGTTGGCGTTCTTGATCCTGATCGCGCCCCACGAGGGAGGGCACTTCGCGATCGCGAAGCTGTTCAAGGTGCGCGTGATCGAGTTCTCGATCGGCGCCGGCACCAAGCTGATCTCGTTCACACGGGGCGGCACCCTCTATGCGCTGCGGCTGCTGCCCATCCTCGGCTACGTCCGCATGGGCGGTATGGAGGCCGATGACTTCAACGAACCCAACGGCTTCCACTCCAAACCGGCCCTGCAGAGGATCGCGATCCTGGCCGCCGGGCCGGCCGCCAACTTTCTGGTGGCGATCCTGCTCACGACCGGCTACGGCCTGAGCCAGCTCAACGACGACCCGGGCAAGGTGGTGAGGGTGATCCCCGGCACCCCGGCGGCGATGACGGGCGTCCATGTTGGCGACCACATCCGGGCCGTCAACGGCAAGCCGGTCACCGGTCCTGGGTACATCCAGGAGCAAGAGAAGGCAGCCCCCGGCAAGCCCATCGTCCTGACCGGTTTCCACGCCGACGGGAAGCCGTTCAGCTACATCCTCGCGCCGGTCTGCGACCCGACCAACGCGTGCTATGTCGGCATCGGCGTGGCCGGGTTGGTCTCGGTGCAGTCCGCTGTCACCAACGGCGTGCAGTTCCCGTTCAACGCGATCGGCGGCATCACCCAGGGTCTTTCCGCCCTGGTGACCGGCAAGGTTCCCGGAGGGCTCTTCGGTCCGCAAGGCCTGACCGGTCCGATCGGCATCGCGGCGATCACCGAGCAAAGCGTGAGCCAGGGTCCGACCGACTACATCCTGCTGGTCGCCATCCTGTCGGTGGCTCTCGGCTTCACCAACCTTCTCCCGGTCCCCGCCCTCGACGGTGGCCGCATCGTCGTAGTGGTGATCGAGGCGCTTCGGCGCCGGCCGTTCGACCGCAAGAGCGAGCTCAACTTCCAGCGCTGGGGCCTGGTCGCCCTGCTGGGCCTCGCCGCGATCATCAGCTTCCTGGACATCCAACGCATCGCCACCGGCCAGTTCCTGGGCGGGCACTGATGGTCTCGAGACGCAAGTCGATACCGGTCAACGTCGGCGGTGTGGTCATCGGCGGCGCGGCGCCGATCGCGGTGCAGACGATGACCAAGACCGACACCCGCGACGTCAAGTCGACCCTGCGCCAGATCCACGAGCTCAAGGAAGCCGGCTGCGAGATCGTCCGGCCGGCGGTGCCTGACCACGAGGCGGCCGAGGCGCTCAAGGAGATCGTCAAAGGCTCGCCCCTGCCGGTGATCGCCGACATCCACTACGACCACACGCTCGCCCTGATGGCGATCGAAGCCGGCGTGCACTGCCTGCGGCTCAACCCCGGCAACATCCCCGACCGCGACAAGGTGATCAAGGTCGTCACCGCCGCCAAGGAGCGCCAGATCCCGTTCCGCATCGGGGTCAACGCGGGCTCGCTGCCCGAAGAGGTGCACAAGAGCCTCCGCGAGCAGCACCAGATCGACCGCGACGACCGCGAGCGCACGGCCGACCGCATGGTCGAGGTGGCGCTCGGCCACTGCAAGATCCTCGAGGAGCTCGACTACGGGCCGGGCTTCATCAAGGTTTCGCTGAAGTCCACGGACGTGTGGACCAACATCATGGCCAACCGCAAGTTCGCCGCCGCGCGCGCGTATCCGATCCACCTGGGCGTCACCGAATCAGGCCCTGTCGAGGCGGGCAGCATCCGCAGTGCCGTCGGCACGGGCATCCTCCTGAGCGAGGGCATCGGGGACACCATCCGCGTGTCGCTCGCCACGTCCGATCCACGCGAAGAGGTGCGCGTCGCGCATGAGATCCTGAAGACCCTCGCCTTCCGCAACGAGAGCGCAACGCTGGTCGCATGCCCTACGTGCGGCCGCCTCGAGTACGACATGGTGCCGACGGTCAAGGCGGTCGAAGCGCACATCGCGAAGCTGAAGGTTCCGATCACGGTCGCGGTGATGGGCTGCGTCGTCAACGGCCCCGCCGAGGCCCGCCACGCGGACATCGGCGTCACGGGCGGGCGGGGAAAGGGCGTGATCTTCAAGAGAGGTAAGCTCTACAAAACCGTGGCCCAAGAAGAGCTGCTCGCCGTGCTGCTGGGTGAGATCGACGCGATCGCGGCCGAGCACGCTCCCGCCCCGGCTCCGCTCCCGAGCTAGCCCTGGCCTCCCCACCTGTGGGGAGGTGGCGCCGCGCGAAGCGCCGCGCCGGTGGGGCCCAACCGCTCAGCGCAAACGCTGTCGTGACTATTCAAACTTGTGAGCAACTGGATATGAAAGAGACCATTGAGGAGCAGCAGGATTTCGTGAAGGACATCACGAAGATGTCCGACGACTTCGACCGCTGGTACACGGACGTCGTCCGCAAAGCCGAGCTGGCCGACTGGTCGGGCGTGCGCGGCATGATGGTCGTCCGGCCCTACGGCTGGGCGATGTGGGAGACGATCTCGCGCGCGTTCGACGACATGATCAAGGAGAGCGGGCACGAGAACTGGGCGTTCCCGCTGCTCATCCCACGTTCGTTCCTGATGAAGGAGGCGGAGCACATCGAGGGCTTCGCGCCGGAGGTCGCGTGGGTCACGAGGGCGGGCGCCGGCATGGAAGAGCTCGAGGAGCCGCTCGCCGTGCGGCCCACATCGGAGACCATCGTGGGCTCGCTCATCAAGCGCTACATCCAGAGCCATCGCGACCTCCCCAAGCTGACGAACCAGTGGAACAGCGTGGTGCGCTGGGAGATGCGATCGCGCCTCTTCCTGCGCTCGCGCGAGTTCTGGTGGCAGGAAGGGCACACGTTTCACGCCTCGGCACAGGAGGCGATCGACGAGGTCGCCCTCATCCTCGACTACTACCGCTCCATCGCCGAGGATTGGCTGGCTGTCCCCGTGCTCGGCGGCAAGAAGTCGGCCGCGGAGACGTTTGCGGGCGCTGTTTACACGCTGACGCTCGAAGGTCTCATGAGAGACGGTCTCGCTCTGCAGATGGGTACGTCGCATTACTTCGGCCAGAACTTCGCGCGCGCGTACGACATCTCGTTCTCGAACACCAGCAATGAGCGCGAGCTCTGCTACTCAACGTCATGGGGAATCAGCACGCGAATGGTCGGCGCCGTGGTTATGGCGCATGGCGATGACTCCGGCCTCATCGTGCCACCAAAGGTGGCGCCCATCCAGGTCGTCGTGGTGCCTATCTTCAGAGATGAGGAGTCGCGCCGAAAGGTGGAGGCGTTCGTCGAAGGCTGGGCACCTGGCTTGAAGACGGCCGGCATCCGCCATCGTGTGGACTGGCGCGATGAGCGGCCCGGCGACAAGTACGCGCACTGGGAGCTCAAGGGCGTGCCGCTGCGCCTCAACGTTGGCGCCCGAGACGTCGACGCGGGCCAGGTCGAGCTGGTCGACCGCCTATCACGCGAACGACGGCCTGTGCCCGTCGCCGGGATCGCCGAGCGCTTGCGGACCGAGCTGGATGCGTTTCAAGCCAGGCTGTTCTCGCGCGCTCAGACCTTTCAGCGAGAGAACACATTCGAGCTGTCCACGCTGGCCGAGGTGGTCGCGCACTTCCGGGAGCGCGCCGGGTTCGTGTGGGCGCAATGGTGCGGCGACGCCGAGTGCGAGGCGAGGATCAAGGCCGAGGCGGGCGGCGTCACGATCCGCGTGATCGACGCCGATGAGAAGCCTTCGGGCAGCTGCCTGGTCTGCGGCAAACCCGCGAAGTACCGAGTAGCCCTCGCAAAAGCGTACTGAGCCAGACATTACGCGCGAGTGCTCCGGCGTGTCTCGCGGGCGTTGCAATGCCGCCGCTGCCGGCACCGGCGGCCCTGACTAACTAGTCGGGTTTTCGAAAGCCCCGATGGTCGGCGCGTCGCGGTACAGAGATTCCTGCGGGATGAGCATGAGGGTGCCATTGTTCGTCGCGTCCAGAACGGCTTCGGCCACGTCTGGATGGAAGTGGGAGCCCGCACCGTCGCGCACCTGCTGGATGGCGACGTCAAGGGACATGCCCTTCCTGTATGGACGGTCGGAGGTCATGGCATCGATTGCATCCGCGGCGCTGACGATCCACGCGAACATCGGCAGATCCTCGCCCTTCTTGCGGTCGGGATAGCCCTTGCCGTCGTAACGCTCATGGTGTGAGCGCACGATGACGAGCTCGTCAGTCAGCATCTTGAGACCGCTGAGGATGTTGAAGCCGACCGTCGTGTGCTCGCGCATTTTGGCGAACTCCTCGTTCGTGAGCTTGCCGGTCTTCTGCAGCACAGCGTCGGGGACACCCACCTTGCCGATGTCGTGCAGGCGGCAGCCCCGCTCGAGTCTGACCCACGCGTTCTGGTCCTTCGGGGAGTACTTCATCTGCCGGGCGATCATCAGCGCGTACTGCGTCACGCGCACCGAATGGCCGGCGGTGTAGCGATCTTTCGCGTCTACCGTGTTGGCGAGCGCTTCCAGCGAGGCGAGGATGACCTCTTCGCGGTCCTTGAACAGCCGGGCATTGTCGATGGCCACCGCCGCCTGTGCGGCAAGCTCGGTGACGAGGTTGCGGTGATCGGGCGTGAACGCATGCCCCGCCTGGTAGTTCGCAAGGAAGAGCACCCCGTTCGGCGTGCCGCGCAGCGTGATCGGCACGCACAGCACCGCACGCGGGCTTAGCGGACTGTCCTTCTCGGCGACGGAAGGCGACAGCGCTTCCATGTATGAGTTTCCCGACGCCATGACATCCCTGCAGATGTCGCCGCCGAATCCGAGCGCGAGGTTCTCCGCGGTGGACGAGTCTGTGCCGAACCCTCCCTTCAGAATCAGCCGGCCCGATTCGTCGAGTGCAAGGCAGCCGATCTGCGCCGACGACGCCTTGGCCGCGCCGGCCAGCACCTGCTGCAGCACCTTGTTGAGGTCGAGGGTCGAGGTTGCTGCCTGCAGAGCCTCCTGCAGGTTCTTCAGCTCCCAGATGCTGCGCTGGTTGTTGTCGTACAGCTCGGCGTTCCGGACGGCGACCACGCCCTGGTTGCCAAGGGTGGCCAGCACGCGCTGGTCATCCGTGGTCCATTCGCGCTTCTTGACGTCGAACACCGACAGGGTGCCCCACAGGCGCCCGTCCTCCAGCATCGGCGTGCAGATCGCCGCCTGTAGTCCATAGGCGACGAGGCCAGGAGGATAGGACAACTCTGGATTCGCGGCCAGACTAGGGACGGCGGTTGCGCGGAGACTGAGCATCGTGGCGCCGACAAGGCCCTGCCCGTTGTGAAACTCCATCCCATCGACTTCGCTGGGAAACCCGAACGATGAGATCACGGTCTGACGCTCGTCCGGTGTACTCCGCGTGAGCAGCGCCGCGGCGCACATCGTCACTCTAACTGCCGCCTCCAGGGTCTTCTGTTCCAGGACCTTCGACCCCTCGGTGACCGTGGTCAAGGCCTGCGACACCTCGCCGAGAGCGTCGAGCGCTGTGTCGAGCCTGGACGCCTGGCCGGTGACGACCTGGAGGATGCGGGAGTTTTCCACGGCCACTCCCGCCATCGACCCGAGATCATCGAGCGACGCGATGTCCTGCTGGCTGAAACCGGATGTTCCGCGGCGGCCCAGGCACAGCGCGCCGATCACCCCCGTCTTGCCGCGAATGGGCGTCAGCGCCTCGTTGACCGTGCCGCCAAGACTTTCGGGATGCAGGCCGCTGTAGATGCCTTCGTCTTCAGTGACCAGGTTTCGAAGCATCGTCTCGCCCGCGAGGACACGGCTTAGGGGGCCCTCGATCGGCTCCGGCGCGGCTGATCCGTCCAGGACGACATACGTGCCATCGGGTTGGAAGAGAAGCGCCCGGCCGACGTCGTAGCGGATGATCTCGCCGCCGCGTCCCAGGACCAGCTCCAGGACCTCGTTCATCGTCTTGCCGGAGGCTTCTTTGATGAGCTCGTTCATCAGCGAATACCGGGCCGACTCGAAATGCGTGAGCTGCACCAGCTGTGCGCTCGCGAGCTGCGTTCCCGCGCGGACTGTCAGCATCGTGGCGAGGCGGCGGTCGTCGTCGCTGAAGTCCCCCAACTTCCTGCCGAGGACGACAAAGCCCCCCACGTGGTCGCCGATTGGCATCGGCACCGCAATGAGGCCGGCGAGGTGGAAGTCGTCGGGCACAAAGGTGATCAGCTCGGTGAGCTCGGTTTCGTCGCCGGCCACGAATATCCGGCCGGAATCGATCGCGGTGAGCAATGGGCCGCCGTTTCCGTGTGACCGGGGCACGGCCTGCGGTCGAAGGCGGTCGACGCCGACTCCAGGCGGCTGCGGCACGAAACGCCGGCCGTCGGCAGAGGACAGATAGCAGCACGCCACGTCCGCACCTGACTCCCGTGCGACCGTGGAGGTGAACATCGCGATGTCACCGAAGCGCGCTCCGTCGAGCTCAGAGGTCGCGGCCAGGAAGGCGCGATGTTTTTGCTCCAGCTGTGCCTTCTTGCCGGCGATATCGCCGGCCTGGCCCCTCATGACGCTGGTGAAGCTGCGGTAGGCGATGCCGCCCATGACGCCGCCGACGCCGAGCATGATGAGGCCGGCGAGCTGCATCAAGAGGTCCGCCTGGACGCGGTTGGCCTGGGCGATCACCAGGGTGAGGACAATCGACGCCGCGCCGAAGGGGACCGCCACGCGCCAGCTGGCGTAGATGACGCCCGCTGCCAGTGCCAGGGCGCCCGCGACGCCGGCGAGTGCCGCCTCGGAGCCGGCGCGGCCGCCTTCGTTGAGCGCGGACCCGGCGAAGATCAGGACGACCGCGGTTACGGACCATCCGAGCCGAATCGCGAACGGTCCTCGTCTTGAAGTCAAGCTGAACCCACCTGGCGTGGGTAAGTCTAGGAAGTTGATCGCGGAGTTCATCCCGAACTTCCATCAGGGGCCCCTCCTAAACTCTGTCGCAGTGACCGTTTCCGAGCTGCTCCGCATCGCCGACCATCTCGAGCCGAAGGACCGCGAGCTCGTCCGGAAGGCGTACGACCGCGCGGCCGTCGCCCACCGGGGCCAGCGGAGGCTGTCGGGCGAGGACTACGTCAACCACCCGCTTGAGGTAGCGGCGATCCTCGCCGACCTGCAGCTGGACGCGCAGACGCTCGCCGCCGCCCTGCTCCACGACACCGTGGAGGACACCGCGCTCACCGCCGACGAGGTCGAGGCCGAGTTCGGGCCCGAGGTCGCCCGACTGGTCGAGGGTGTGACCAAGCTGGGCCGCATCTCCATCCGCACCGACCAGCAGCAGCACGCTGAGAACATCCGCAAGATGATGGTGGCGATGGCGGAGGACCTCCGGGTCGTCCTCATCAAGCTGGCCGACCGGCTCCACAACATGCGCACGCTGGATCCCCTGCCCGAGGTCAAGCGGCGGAAGATCTCGCGCGAGACCCTCGACATCTACGCGCCTCTGGCACACCGCCTCGGCATCGGGCAGCTCAAGTGGGAGCTCGAGGACCTGGCCTTCCGCAACCTCGAGCCCGAGGCGTACGACGACGTCGTCAAGCGCATCGCCCGCAAGCGCCACGAGCGGGAGACCCTGGTCTCGGACCTCCGCGAGATCCTCGCGCGCGAGCTCGACGGCCTCGGGATCAAGGCCGAGATCACCGGGCGCCCGAAGCATATCTACTCGGTCTGGCAGAAGATGACCCGCGAGAAGAAGGACTTCTCCGAGATCTACGACCTGTCCGCGATCCGCGTCCAGGTCGACTCGGTGCGCGATTGCTACAGCGTCCTCGGCGTCGTCCACTCCCTCTGGAAGCCGGTGCCGGGCCGTTTCAAGGACTACATCGCGATGCCGAAGTCCAACGGATACCAATCGCTGCACACGACTGTGATCACCCACACCGGTGAGCCGATCGAGATCCAGATCCGCACGCACGAGATGCATCGGATTGCGGAGTTCGGGGTCGCGGCTCACTGGACGTACAAGGAAGGCGGGAAAGACGCCAGCTTCGACCAGAAGCTTTCGTGGCTCCGAAGCCTGCTCGAGTGGCAGAACGAGATCGGCGACTCGGAGTCATTCCTCGACAGCGTCAAGGTCGACCTGTTCCAGGACGAGGTCTACGTGTTCACGCCCAAGGGCGACGTGCTCAACCTGCCTGCCGATTCGACGCCGGTGGACTTCGCGTATCGCATCCACACCGAGGTCGGCCACCGCTGCATCGGCGCCAAGGTGAACGGCCGCATGGTCCCGCTCGACTACGAGCTCCAGAACGGCGAGATCGTGGAGATCCTGACGTCGAAGGGACCCCACGGCCCAAGCCGCGACTGGCTCAACTTCGTCAAGAGCGCGTCGGCCAAGGAACGTATCCGCAAGTGGTTCAAGAGCCAGCGCCGCGAGGAGAACGTGGCCAAGGGTCGCGACCTGCTCGATAAGGAGCTCCATCGCATGCACCGGGTGAGCATGTCCGACCTCCCCGACGCCAAGCTGCTCGAGATCGCCGGCATCCAGCACTACAACGCCGTCGACGACTTCCTTGCGGCCATCGGCTATGGCGACCTGTCGCCTCACGCCGTCGTCATGCGCATGTCCCTGGGCACAGAAACCGCCGGCGGAGACCTGCGCGCCATCCCGCTGATTCCCAACGTGCAGCCGACGCCTCGCGTGCTGGTGCGGGGAGAGAAGGGAATCCTGACCAAGATCGCACCCTGCTGCCAGCCGGTGCCCGGAGACGCGATCGTCGGCTACACGACACGTGGCCGCGGCGTGACCGTGCATCGTGTCGACTGCGTCAATGCCATCAACGCGCAGGACCAGGCGCGCGTGGTGGCGGTCGATTGGGACTCCGATGCGACGCACATCTACCCGGTCGCGATCAAGATCGAGGCGTGGGACCGTCAAGGGCTCCTGCGCGACATCGCCACGATCGTGGCCGAGAACCGCGTCAACATGTCGGCCCTGGAGGTTCACGTGTATGACGACAAGACCGCCGTGGTTTCGGCCACCGTCGAGATCGACTCGCTGGCTCAGCTGTCGCGCCTCATGGAGAAGCTCGAGGGTGTGAAGGACGTGCACACGGTGGCGCGTGAGGCGTCGTGAACGGATCTCACTCGCTCGACATCGCGGTTCCGCCTGAGGCGGTGTGGGAATGGCTTGTGGGTCCCGGACGCCGGGATTGGTATTACCGGCTCGCGCCAGAGGGAGACTTCACGCCCGGCGGGCACATCCGCTGGCTCGACGTCCGCGGAGACCTCGTCGAGGAATCGGACATCATCGACGTGGACGCCCCGCGCCGGCTTGTGCTTCGCACGAGGTACCTGTTCGCGCCTCCGTTCGCTGCCGCCCCGCAGCATGAGGTGACCTGGGCGGTGTCCGGCCATGCGGGCGGCTCGCGGGTTCGGATGTCGTGGAAGGCGGAGGAGCCCGTTCATCAACTGATGCAGTCCCAGGGGGGCGCCCAGCTACAAGGGCTGCGCCTGGCGGTCGACCCCGTCGAGCGTGCGCAGCTCGAGCGTCTGCCAGAGATCGGAGAGGTGGTGGTCCGCGATGTGACGCCCGACCTCGTTGCCGAATACCAGCATTTCTTCGACGACGTGGCGTTTCGCGACTACCCCGCCTGGCAGGACTGCTACTGCATGGAGACGCACCGAGCGCAGAGCGAGGAGGAGGCAGGGATGGCCTCTGCCGCGGACAACCGCCGCGAGATGTCGGCGTCCATCCAACACGGCGACGTGACCGCGCTCCTGGCCTTCGCGGGCGACCAGCCGGTGGGCTGGTGCAACTACGGCGACACCACTCACCTTGCCGGCGTCATGCGCCGGTTCAAGCTCGAAGCCGCATCCCAGCAGGGAGTCGGGTCGATCGCGTGCTTCGTGATCGCCGCGCCTTATCGGGGCCACGGGGTCGCGTCGAAGCTCCTGGACGAGGCGATCGAGCGGTTGCGTGCACGCGGTGTTCAGGAGGTCGAGGCCTATCCGTCGCGCGGAGGCGATGACTCGGCGCAGAGCAACTATCGCGGCCCGCTCGAGATGTATGTGCGCGCGGGCTTCGAACGGTACCGCGAGCTCGAACGCCACGTCGTCATGCGGAAAAAGCTGGCCTGAGCGTTCTCGTCACGGCCACGGCGGACCGCCAGTTCGCCACCAACTCGTACCTGGTCGAGGACCAGGTGACACACGACGCGGTGATCATCGACGCCAATCTCGATCCATCGACGATGATCGAGCTGGTGGGCAGCCACCACGTCAACTTGAAAGCCGTGATCCTGACTCATACGGACGTCGACCACGTCGCCGGCCTCCGGGAGCTGATCGACGCGCTGGGTCCCTTCGAGGTCGCCGTGCACGACGCCGAGAAAGACGTCGTGGTGAAAGGCAAGCCGCTTCGTCGGCAGTTCGCAATCAACCTGCCGAGGGTCGAGGAGGCCGTCAGCCTGGTCGAGGGGGTGCCCTATCGTGCCGGGTCGCTCGAGTTCGAGGTGCTGCACACGCCCGGCCACAGCCCTGGCGGTATCTCGCTGAGGATCGCTGACATTGTGTTCACCGGCGACGCCCTCTTCGCGGGCTCGATCGGACGATCGGACTTCGAGAACTCCGACGGGGAGGCTCTCCTCGACGGGATCAGGACCAAGCTCCTGACGCTACCCGACGAGGTCGTCGTCTACAGCGGGCACGGACAGGCCACGACCATCGGACAGGAGCGGCGGACGAATCCTTTTCTCAGCTAGTGCTTGCTCGTGATGGTGAGGACGACCAGCAGCGCCGGCCCGAGGATGATCAGCCACAACGTCGGAAAAACGCAGCCGACGGTGGGGAGGAGGATTTTCAAGGACGCGCGTGCGGCCTCGACACGTATCTTCAAGCGTCGCTTCACGCGCATCTGAGCGGCGTGAGCGGCGATGGTGCGCGCGATCGGTACGCCGGTGCGCTCGGCATGAAGGATGGAGCGGATCAGCCCCGTGAAGTCGTCGACGCCGGTGGCTTCAGCCATCTCCTCCAAGGCATCGGCGCGGGGCCGCCCAAGCTCGATCTCCCGCAGCGCGCGCGCGACGAGCAGCGTCAGCGGACCTTCCTGGTGGCGGACGAGCTGCTCCGCGGCGCGATCCAGCCCGAGGCCCGCTTCCATGCTGATGGCGATTACGTCGAGTGCGTTGGGCAGGGCCGCTTCGATCTCGGCCCGGCGCTCCCGGACCAGTTGGTCGAGCCAGAGGACCGGCAGGTAGAAGCCGACTGCGACGCCGACGAGCAGGAATACCACGAGAGCAAATGGCGATCCGACCAGCACTCCGAGCGCGGTGCCGATTGTGCCCAGCGCAGCCGCGGATGCGATGCGCAGGGTCTGCACGCCGGCCGGGTCGAGTCCAAAGGGGTTCCCTGCGAAATCGAGGTTGCGCTGGAAGTTCGCGGCCTGCGCGGCCGGCGTGAACCGGGTGATCTGCCTTGTCAGCCATCGCCGCATGGGCGCGGTCAGCCGCTCGCCCAGAGGCTTTTCGAGCTCGAGCGCGATCGCGCTCTGGCCGAGGCCGAGCTCCTGGCGCGCAAGTCTCTGCCGGGCGAGCGAGGCGGCATCGCCGGTCTCGGTACTTCTCAGCCCGGAAATGATCAGCCACGCGCCCACCGCGGCGGCCAGCCCTACAAGGATCGGCAGGGCGTTCATACGATTGTAGTGATCCGCCGGATGATGACGTTGCCGAGCACCAGCAGGCCCGCCGCCAGGGCCAGGATCACCCATCCAAGCGGGTTGACGAACATCGGGCGGAAGTAATCCGGAACAACGAAGAACAGGAACGCAGCGGCCACCACCGGGAGCAGGGTGATGATCAGGCTCGAAGCCCGCGATTGAGCTGTTGCGGCCATGATCTCCTCTCTCATCTCCGCGCGCTGCCGCATCGTGTCGGCGAGCGTGGTCAGGATGGCGGGCAGGTCGCCGCCGACCGCGTGCTGAATCGTGATCACCATCACCATGAGCCGGAGGTCCGAGCTGCCCATGCGCTTGACCATGTTGCTGAGGGCACTCTCGACCGAGGCGCCGAGCTCGACCTCCCGCTGCGCCAGGCGGAACTCTTCGGATACGGGTGGGCCGGCGTTCTCCGTGACGGCGCCCAGCGATTGCGCCACGGACTGGCCGGCCTTCATGGAATTGGCGATCAGCTCCATAGCGCGCGGGAGTCCGGCCTCGAACGTGCGCAGCCGGTGGCCCCTGCGGTTGCGAAGGTATATGGCTGGGAGCACGTACCCGATGACAGCGAGAATGGGCACCGCCAGGTTGACGCCGAAACGCGTGTAGCCGACCAGGGCCAGCACCAGCGCCGAGCCCACCTGGAGAATGCGGAATTCGTACGGGCGCAACTGAAGGTCGGCGCTGGCCAGGTCCGCCGCCAGCTGGTTGGGGCTTTGCTGCGCGATCCACACCGGTGCGCCCGTGGGCTCGAATCGGCGACGGAGCTGCTCCCGAACATCGGCCAGCGTGCGATAGGTGACCCGAGCTGAGGGACCGCCTGTTTCGGCCTCGGTGATCGCGCGGTCGCGGGCCACGATGCCGTAAACGACAAGGATGACCCCGATCGCTGCTGCAACCGATACCAGGATGATCGTCAAGCCCATGGCTAGGCCCTAAAGACCACTAAGGCGTCGTGAACTTCCACTTCTTGTCCACCTCGCGCGGTCCGACGCCACCGGCCGACGTGAGGTTGGGGCATGTCGGGTCGGGCTGGTTTGGGGTCGGCTCGTAGTCCTTGAACGACTCGAGGGCGTACTTGAGGATCGCGTTGTTGAGGAACCAGAACATGTACTCGGAGTCGCATGCGGTCATCAGCACCGTGAGGCTGCTCGTCAGCGCCGAAGCCCCGCTCGACGATGTGGCCGGGCCCACCCTGATGACGTTCAGGTTCCGGAACACTGTCCTCACCACGGGCGAGCCGGGGTTGACCCCGAAGACTGAAGTGTTGACCGTGGCGAGCACCGTGATGCGGTCTCCGAGCTGCACATAGCCGCCCACGCCGACCTGCTCCGAGGTGGGGATGGTGACAGCGACGAATCCTGACGGGATGGGGAGGTAGGTGGCGTCGCTGCTGCTCAGCAGGTCAGGCGACTGGGCGATGAGGTTGGCGGTGACAGGTTCGCCGGCCGGGATATCAACCCGCGCGCCTTTGCCCACCACGGAGTTGATGTCGGTGAACGCCTCCGGCGGGACCGGGTTGACGGCGCTCATCGTGAGGTCAGAGGACTGGATCTTCGTGCGTGCGCTGATCGAGGACTTGGCCACCACGACCTTGGTGCCGGTGGGATTGCTCGAGAAGAAAAGGGGCACGCTGGCGACGCCGGCGGCCGTCACGAACGCGAGCACGGCGAGCACGGTGCCAACCACTATGTAGGTCCTGCCGCGGCGCGACCGGCCGACGCTACGGGCCATTGGAAACCTCTGGAAGAGCGTTAAGTCGGCGTTTCACGGTGCACATGATGCGCGATGTGCACGGAGTTTCATTCGATCAGGACGGCTTCGACCAGGGCCGTGCTGATCCCGGCGTCGTTTCCCACCGCGATGGCCGCACCGGCTCCTGCGGACATGGTCAGGGTCCCGCAGGACACGGATCCCGCGATCATGCTGGTCCCGTTGACGGCGTCCGTGCACGCTCCCGGCCAGTAGGTCGACCCCAGCAGCCAGGCGCGGGCGGCGGAGCCCGTGATCGCGATCGTCCCCGCGTTCGAGGCGGGAGCCCAGATCAGCAAGTTCGAGCATGCCCGGTCGCCCGAAGGACACCACGATGCACCAGCCAGGCAGCTGGCGGCGTCCGCTGCAGCGGGCGCGGCGGAGCATGGGGCGGCCAGCCAGGTGAGGTTGTTGGGCGAATCGGCGCCGGCATTTGGCGGGCACACAGATATCGAGCACGGGGTCGATCCGAACTGACAGGCGCCGGCGCAGGTGGCCCCTCCGCCGGCTGCACATGTGCCTGATGAGAATCCGGCCTGGTTGACGAACTCCATCGTCACGTCGCGCGCCAGCAGCGTGCCTCCACCCAGGCAGACGCCACCTCCGCCGGGGAATCCGGATCCGTTGAAGTAGTAGAACCCAGGATCCAGCACGCCGCCCGCCGGCGCGGGTATGAACGAAGCGATCGCCAGCGACCAGGTGCTCGCCTGGCTGGTGGTCACGGTCTCGCTCGCCACCGCCGCCGGGAGGTCGAGCCTGTATTCGGAGCTGTATCCGTTGGCCGTGTCGCTGAGCAGGCTTGTCCACCCGGCGCCGTGGGCGAAAGTCTGACCGCCGGAGATCTTGTAGCCGTCGTTGGTGATCACCAACTCGTCGGCCACAGTCGTCGGGCCGCTGGTCGAGATCGTCGCCGAAGCCGTCGTCGCGGTAATGGCCAGCGTGCCGGTCTGATCGAGCGACGAGGTAGTCGCCACACCACTCCACTCAGACAGCTGAACGTTCGCGTTGACCCCGGTAGTGAATGTGACCGTGCTGATTCCGCCGGGGTTGTCGGGGTAGTACCAAATCTCGCTTCGGCCCGCGGTGGCCTGGTTGATGCCCGCAGCGGAGACCCATCCCGCCGGAGCGGTGAATGCAGTGTTGGTCGGATCGGAGCTCACCGTCGCAACCAGCAGCGAACCGGCCGTGCTTGCCGCCGCCAGAGTACCGGTCGGGTTCTTCTTCTTGGCCGATTCCACCCCAACCTGAACCTTGGTAATACCCCCTCCTTTCATGCTCGTGAGGTCGAGGTAGCCGTAGCAGCTGGGCTTGAAGTGGTAATACCCGCTAGCGTCCTTGACGGGGACCGGAGCGTCTCCGGTGCCAACGATCACTCCACCCGCGACGATGTTCGGATACACGCCACTTGCCGTGCAGGCCGCCCCGCCGGTGCCTTGAAGGGTCGCGACCGCGGCAGCGTCGGTATTGGGGTCCGGGGGCATGAGAGTCGAGACTGGCGGAACCGGCAGGGGCGCCACGCTCGCGGCGCATGGGTTCGCGTTGATGGCGGAATCGCCCGCCGAGAGGAACTGGCTGGTGCCGGTGGTGCCGCAGGCCGGTGTCACATGACCCGATACTTCAGCGCCGTCGGCACAGATGGCGTTGCTCGAGCCCGCGTTCAGGCCCGCGGCACAGGCGCCGCCGCCCCCGACCCAACTCTGGCCATCCGTATAGAGCTGGACGTTGCCCAGATCGGAGTACGTTCCCGACGCGGCGTCGAAACGGGTGTGTGCATAGAAGGCGCAGCCGCCGCTTCGAGTGATCGGGTTCTGCGCGACGATGCTCCCGGCGACGTTGACCTGCCCGCCCGTGCATGAAAGTGTGGTGGCGGAGATGGCGGGTACCGATCCCGCCAGCTGCTGTGCCACCGCACGCCGGGTCACCGTAGTGTTGCTCGCCCCGAGCTCGCCGCCGAAAGAGATGGGGAGGCTCAAGGTGAGGATCACCTCCACCTCTTGCTGGTGCGCGCGATACGGATAGTTGTAGGTGGCGCTCAGGCCGCCCGCGAAAGTGTCGGTGCCCTTGTAGGGCGTCGCGCAGGTGCCGGCCGCCACGCTGAGGGCGCCGGTGCGTGTCCGCCGCGAGGCGAGGAAGTTGTCCGCCTCCGTGATGACGGCGTTGGATTTGGCCGCGTCACAACCGATGCCGATCTTCAGCGCGGAGTCGAGGGCGGTCGCGTCAGCCAGCTCCTGGACCTGGTTCTTCTGCCATTCGACCGAGCCGGCGAGGAGGATCAGCGCCGCAGAGCCGATCAGGGCGAGCAGGGCGACGGCGACGAGAACCATCACCTGGCCCGACTGCCGGGAGTTGCGCATCAAAATTCCATCCGGACGACGGACTGCGAGTCGAACGTGACCGTCGACGGCAGGCCGAGAAGGCGCGCCAGCACCGGCTGCCACTTCAACTTGAGGTCCACCACGACGCGCTGATGCCCGGATGTGCGCACATACGCCCCGTCGACGGCGGAGCACGTCGGGCAGCTCCAGCGGGGATTGGGACTGCCGGCCGTCGAATCGATCTCGTAGATGAACACGTAAACGGTGTTGTTGTTGGTGCCACCTGCCAGCGCGATCGTCCCCGGCTGGGTCGGGTCTGCGTTCGCGGCGTAGGAGCCATAGATGGGAGCGGCGCTGATCGCGGTGGAGTCCTGGTACACGACCTGCACTCCGAGCGGATCCAGTAGGTGAGCGCTGTTGATCAACGGGCTCAACGAGCAGGGGGTGGCCAGCGCGGTGCAGTCAGGGGCCAGCGTGTTCGAGCCGCTGTAGTACACGAGGGCCGCCTGGCGGGCGGTGTCCCGCGATGCGCCTTCGAGTAGCGAATAGAGAAGCACGCCCCGACCCATGTCGACGGTCGCTCCGATGATGAGCAGCAGCACCGGCGCGATCAGCGCGAACTCGACGAGAGCCTGGCCTAGGCTCCCCACCACGTGGGGAGCTCCCGGCCGCGAAGCGCCCGGGTGTGGGGAGCTCGCCTTTTTCACCAGGACGTGGTCGTCTTGCTCGAGCCCGAGATCGTGACGAGGCCGCCCAGCAGGTTCAGGTCGTTGAAGCCGTAGAACACGTAGACGTCGACCTCGGACTGATACAGCGTGTTGACGGCGCCGGTGCAGTTCGCGCTGGTGCCACAGTAGACGGCGACCACGACCTGACCACCGGTGGGTGCGGTGTAATCCACGCCTTTCACGAAAGGCGGCGCATGACCGACCTGGGTTGGGCAGACGATGTTGCTGGAGACAGCAGCGAGGTCTGCGGTCACGAGGTTGCACATGGCCGCAAGCCCCGGGCCGTTGGTGGTGGCGGTCTTGCCAGACACATATCTGGCGCCATCCCGCGCGGCGTCCGAGGTGGCCACGGCGTACGAGTAACCACGCCCCAGCTCGAGGACGCCGGCCACCAGCAAGATGAGGATCGGGAGGGCGACGGCGAACTCGACGAGCGCTTGCCCGCTCCCCAGCGACCGCTGGGGTCCCCGCGCGCCAGCGCGGGAGTCCCCCCGCGCAGCGCCGGGGTGTGGCGAGAGCCGAACTCCCAGGGGATCTCGCCGCGGGCTAGCCATCGAGCTTCAACTTCCCAAAGATCAAGCGAGCAAGCTCGTTCGAGCCGCGGGAAACCTGTGAAGACGGGTCGCGCTGCAGCACCAGGCCGCCCGCCAAGGCCGCGTCCTCGGGACGGCTGTCGTCGTAGTTGACCATGAGCGAAATCTTGTGGCCAAGAGTTGTCTCGACTCCGCTTCGATTCAGCGGCGCCCCGGGCACTCTGTTGTTGAGGACCAGCTCGAGACGGGTGTCGGGCACGTTCATGATGTCGCGGAAGATCGCCAGCGCGCGCCTTGCATCCGCCATCGCGGCCATCTCGGGCGGCACGACCACGATCAGGCGCTCCGCCCGCTCGATCACGACCAGGGCCGCCTCGGCAAGCGAAGTGCCGAGGTCGGCGAGAACCAGGCGGTGCCACCCGGCCGCCACGTCCAGGGCGCGGCCGGTCAGCTCGGCGTTCATCAGGTCGCCCTGCTCGGGCCGAAGCGTCCCCGGGAGGACCCCCAGGCCGATCTTGTGGTACACGATCGCGCCACGCAGGTTCTTCTCGAAGTCGGCCGGCGCGGCCTTGGACGCCCCGGCGATGGAACCCGTGGCCACGAGATCGGCAAACAGAGCCGCGTGACCGAACGGCGCCGAAAGGTCGATCAGCAGCACCTGCTTGGGGTACTTGGAAGCCAGCGCAGCAGCGGTGTTCACGGCCAGGGTGCTGACGCCGGAGCCGCCCTTGGCGGAGAAGAACGCGACGATCGGAGCCGACGACCGAGCCGCGGCCTGGGCTTCGGTGGCTGCCGCGGCCGCCATCTGCTGCTCCCACAGCTTGTCGAGGGCGATCGCCACCTTCTCGACGTCGGGACCCAGCCCCTCGAGAAGCCCATCCCGATCGAGCGTGAGCAGCGTCGACGGGGACAGGCCGCGGATGCTGGTCACGTAACGGTCGCCGGTGCGGGGGACGGGGAGGATGAGGAGGTCGCCAGGGGCAGGCCGGCGGGTCAGCAGCAGCTTGCCTGCGGCATCCGTGATCGACTGCTCGGCGACCCCCGTGGCGAGGAAGATCACAACATCGCCGCCCCGGCCGCCAAGCCGGAGGGTGTCGCTCGGGGCGAGCTGGACCGGCTGCATCCGTCGGGCCAGCGCTCGGAGGACGCCGTCGGGGAGCTCGGCGAAAACCGACGACATTTCAAGGATGCGCACGCGGAGCTGGAGGACGGACGGCGGCTCCGACGCATGCGATCCGCTCGCAGCCACCGGCTCTCCAGCATCCCCCAACCCGCGACCTTCGCGAACCTCGCGGGCGTTCAAAACGCCGATAATGTAGCAACGTCCCCCAAGATCGCCCCTTCCTTCTCAGCACTGGCTTGAGCAGCAAACCCCCGCCTGACGCCGATTCGAGACGGTCGAGCCGGCGGATGGGCGCCTCCAGGAGCGCTCCTCCCCGCACGCGCCTCGCGTCAAAAATCGATCGTGTCCTCGCCACCGCACTGGGCGGCGACCCCCGCGTGACGCTCGATGTGAAGGCTTCGGAGATGCTCGCCGACCCCGAATCGGTGGCACAGGTGATCTCGGCGGCGCTCGAGCGCGCCGGTACGGGGCTTGCGGCTCAGCTCACGATCACGGAGGCCTTCCGCCGGAGCGGTCTCGAGGCGGACCTCGTCAACTCCCTCGCAGATCCCAGTCCGGGCGTCCGGATGGCCGGCGCCAGGATTTGCGGCGCGCTTCGCCTGCCCGACGCCGTGCCCTGGCTGGCGGACCTGCTCGACGACCCGAGCTCGGCCGTCCGCGATGTGGCTGTCCGCGCCCTCGGCCAGGCGGGGGGCAGGCGGGTCGTCGAGGCGCTGATATCACGGGCCGACCGCCTGCCGCAGTATCGGGTGGCCAAGGAGCTGTCCAGGGCCGCTTCCGACATCGATCTCGAGTCGCTTCTCCGGGAAACGGGTAGCCCCAAGGCCACCGTGACTGTCTTGATGGCATGTGGATTGCGTGGAGATGCGCTGAGGACGCCCCTTCTCGTCAAAATGGCGCAGGACCGCAAATGCGATATCCAGATACGAGTGGCCGCTTGCCGAGCCGTGGCGATGATCGGTGACCCCGCGGGCGCGGATGCCATGCGCATGCTCGGTACCGATCCGGACGAGCTCGTCCGCAAGGCCGCGGTACGCGCCCGCATGCGCGTCAGTGCCTCGATGAGGCGACGGTCCGAATGAAGCTCTCCGAGCGGTTCGACCGCCGCTACCAGCAGTCGCCGATGACCGGCACGGTGCCGCCCGCGCCCGCCCCCGTCGCCGCCGCGCCAGTCGTCGCGCCTCCGTCCGTCGCACCAGCGGCGCCTGCGCCTCGGGAGGACGTGCTCACGGTCCCGACCGACCTGTCTGAGCAAGCGGCATCGCTGAGCCCGGCGCTCGCCGCCGCGAAGGCGGAGATCCACGCGCAGCTTCTCTCACATCACACCGCCCAGATCGACATCAACAACCGCGCCGGCATCCGGCGCCTTCTTCTGCAGCTCACCGAAGAACACTTCCGGTCCAAGCCACCGGCGGCGGTCGTCACTGCGGCGGACAAGGAGCGCCTGGTCGAAATCCTTTTCGACGAGGTCATCGGACTCGGACCGCTAGAGGCGTTGCTTCGAGACCCCGATGTCAGCGAGGTGATGGTCAACCGGCCGGAGCAGATCTTCGTCGAGAGGCGGGGCAAGATCGAGCTGACCACATTGGCGTTCGAAGACGAGCGCAGCCTTCGCCGCGTCATCGACCGCATCGTCTCCACCATCGGCCGCCGCGTCGACGAATCGGAGCCGATGTGTGACGCGCGTCTCAAGGACGGTTCGCGCGTCAACGTCGTCATCCCACCCGTGGCGATCTACGGCCCCTGTCTGACCATCCGGAAGTTCGGTCGCGAGGTGCTGAGCCCCGAGCAGATCATCAGCACAGGCGGCGCCACCGCCGCGATCATGGGCTACCTCGACGCGGCCGTGAAGACGCGCTTGAACATCATCGTGTCCGGCGGCACTGGCTCGGGCAAGACGACGCTGCTGAACGTTCTGTCGGGTTTCATCCCCGCCACCGAGCGCATCGTCACGTGCGAGGATGCGGCCGAGCTGCGGCTCCGGCAGGTCCACGTGATCAGCCTCGAGTCGAAGCCGCAGAACGTCGAGGGCAGGGGCGCGATCTCGATCCGCGACCTGGTGCGGAACTGCCTTCGCATGAGGCCCGACCGCATCGTGGTCGGCGAGTGCCGTGGGCCGGAGGCGCTGGACATGCTGCAGGCGATGAACACCGGCCACGACGGGTCGATGAGCACGCTGCACGCAAACAATCCACGCGATGCGGTGAACCGGCTCGAGACGCTCGTGCTCCTTGCCGGCACCGAGCTTCCGTCGAGAGCGATTCGCAGCCAGATCGCGTCCGCCATCAACGTCATCGTGCAGACCGAGAGGCTGCGCGGCGGCGCCCGCAAGGTGGTCAGCGTCGCCGAGGTGCTCGGCCTTGTCGATGGCGAGCTCGCTCTTCAGGAGCTGTTTGCATACCGGCAGGTGGGCATCACGCCGGACGGGCGGGCGGTCGGCTATCACACCGCCACCGGAGCGCGATCAGCTCAGCTGCATCACTTCCGCTCCAACGGCGTCGAGCTCGCCGAGGAGATGTTCGTGCCGGTGGCGCAGCCGCCCGCGGAGCAGCTCTACTGAGATGGACCTGAAGGACGAGGCGGGCGACCCAAACCCGCCGGCGCAGCCGATTCCAATGCCGAACGGAGAACCGCTGCTGTCCGCGGTGGCCCGCGAAGACCTGCTCGCGGATTTCGGCCACCAGCTGCGCAATGAGCTCAACGCGATCGTCAGTGCGGCGAGCATGCTGTCCGCGACCGCAACCACGAGCGAGCAGCGCGAGCTCTCGGCCATCGTCGAGACAGGGGCGAATCGCGTCGCAAGGCTCCTTGACGACATCCTCGACGCCGCGGTAATTCAGAGCGGCGAATTCGAGCTGGCCCTGCATCCATTCGACGTTCGCGCCAGCGTCGAGTCGTGTCTCGGCATGGTCGTCGAGGAGGCAGGCGGCAAGAGCCTGGAGCTCTCGTTCCGCGCCGAGCCTGACGTTCCCAGCGTCATCATCGGCGACTCGCGCCGCATCGAGCAGGTGATGCTCGCGCTGCTTCATGGCGGAATCGAGCGGACTGAGCGCGGCGGCATCGGCGTCGACCTCAGCTGCCACTCACGCGGCGACCTGATCGAACTTCGCTTCCGCGTCCGCGACACTGGTCGAGGCGTACCGGCCAGGATCCTTCGCAGCGGTCTCGGCGGTGACATCGGTTCGGAAGCGCAACTTGACGTGCCCGGCGACGCGCTGGCAATCGTCAGCCTGTCGATCTGCCGCCGGCTGGTCGAGATGATGGATGGCGAGCTGCGGGTCGAACAGGGGGGCGTCGAAAAGGGGCCGGATGCGGGCACGACTTTCGAGTTCACGATCCTGACCCAGGTCATGCACGCGCCCGTCGCCGTCTCGCAGCGGACGTTGGAGGGGATGCGGGTGCTGGTGATCGCGGCGGACGCGACCGAACGACGCGTGATGGCCCTCCAGACCGAGCTCTGGGGAGCGCCGGCAACGGTCGCGAACGTCGCTGACGCGCTGGCGCTTGTGCAGGCGGGCCAGCCGTTCGACATCGCGATCGTCGAGCACCGCCGCCCCGCCATCGACGGGCTGTCGCTTTCGATCGCCCTGCGCTCGCTGCGCTCGCCGGCCCAGCTGCCGATCGTCCTCATCACCGCCGCGACTCCCGGTCCGGAGGAGGCTGGAGCCGCGGACAGCGGGGTCGTGCAGGCGACGCTCACCAAGCCTGTTCCCCCGCACAAGCTGCACGACGTCATGTCCCAGGTGGGAACGCACCAGGAGGTCGCGCCCGAATCGCACCCCGAGGTCCCGCCAGGCGTGTTGAAGGTGCTCGTCGCGGAGGACAATCCGCTGAACCAGAACACGCTTCGGCGCCTGGTCGGCAAGCTCGGCCATCACGTCGACGTCGTCTCGAATGGCCGCGAGGCTGTGGCGGCCGTCGCAAGGGAGCAATACGACGCGGTGCTCATGGATGTTCTGATGCCGGAGATGGACGGGCTGCAAGCGGCCGAGGCAATCGTTCGCCGCTGGCCCCGCGGCACCCGCCCGCGGCTCGTCGCCCTCACCGCGATGGCGGCCCCAGGCGACCAGGATCGATGCCTCAGGGCGGGGTTCGACGACTACATGAGCAAGCCGATCCACCTCGACGAGCTGTCGGAGACGCTCAGCGCGGCCGCCGGCTGGCGCGCCACTCCCAAAGGTATGTAGGGCCGGTTTCCGGCTCTAGTTGCCGAGGCGGCTGTCGAGGCGATCAGACCTGTCTTCGCGGATGGCCCGCCGCGAGGCGCGGGCCTCGAGGAAGACGACCACCAGCACGATGACTCCGCCGATGACCATCAGGCCGCCCAGCATCTCGCCTTCGATGCCGCGCGGCTGGAGAACTATCTGGATCATGGCCGACCCGAACACCAGGATGTAGCTGAGCCCCAGCAGCCGCACCCGCGGGGCGACGCTGGCGCTGTCCTCGCCGCGCCACGGCCGCCGCCCGATGATCAGCAGGTACGCGCCCATGATGAGGGCGAGCCCGGCGAGCACCAGGGAGACGAGCTGAACCAACGCTGTAGTTTCGGCCGGCATTTGCGCCAGAGATACTAACGGCGCGGCCAGACGAATTCCCCGACATGGCTCGCTTCGCTCTGGCGCCACGGCCTGTGAGCTCGTGGGTCTTCATACAATCGACACCCATGCCTCGCACCGAGCCGATCAAGGCCGTCCGCGGCGTTCGCGACATCCTTCCGCGCGATCGCCCGCTGTGGCGCGCCGCCGAGCGCGCTGCAGCCGAGGTGGCGACAAGGTTCGCTTACCAGGAGATGGTCACCCCGATCATCGAGCGTGTCGAGCTCATCGAACGGGTCGGCGAGGACACCGACGCCATCGCCAAAGAGCTGTACAGGTTCGAGGACCGCGGCGGCCGCCAGCTTGCGCTCCGACCCGAGGCCACCGCAGGTGTCGTCCGCGCTTATTTCGAAGGCGGTCTCAACCAGGGCCCGCAGCCCGCGCGGCTGTATCTGTTCGGTCCCATGTTCCGGTATGACCGCCCGCAGAAGGGCCGCTATCGCCAGTTCCATCAGTTCGACATCGAGGCGATCGGGTCGGCAAGCCCGGCGCTCGACGCCGAGGTCATCGAGATCGCGGCCGGCTGGCTGCACGAATCGGGGATAGCCGAGCTGAAGCTCGAGCTCAACTCGATCGGTGACAGCGTTTGCCGGCCGGCTTATCTCGATCGCCTACGCGAGTACTACCGGCCGCTGAAGGAGCAGCTGCACCCTGATTGCCAGCGACGGCTCGAGACCAACCCGTTGCGACTTCTCGACTGCAAAGTTCCGCAGTGCCAGCCACTCAAGGCCGCCGCGCCGCGGATCACGGACCACCTGTGCGATCCGTGTGCGCTGGCATGGGCGCAGGTGCGGCGCCTCGTCGAGGCGGCCGGCATCGAGTACATCCACAACCCCTACCTCGTGCGCGGCCTCGACTACTACACCCGCACCGTGTTCGAGTTCTATCCGGCCGGCGCGTCAGGCCAGCAGGATGCACTCGCTTCAGGTGGCCGCTACGACGGACTCGCCGAAGCCGAAGGCTGGCCGCCGACTCCCGGCGTGGGATTCGCGGGAGGGTTCGACCGGGTGGTCGAGGTTTTGGCAGCGAGCGGGGTGGAGGTGGTCGCGGCGCCGGCGGCGGAGGTTGCGGTGCTCGCGGACGCCGGCCTCGACGTCGAGGCCGCGAATGTTGCGCGCATCTGCCGCACCGTGCGAAGCGTCGCCGTCGACTATGAGGCGAAAAGCCTGTCGGCCAAGATGCGCGCGGCGGCGAAGCTGGGCGCGCGGTGGGTGCTGCTTTTGAGCGCTGACGAAGCCGCTCGACGCGTAGCCCGCCTGCGGGACATGGCGAGCGGGGAGCAGGCCGAGGTGGCATGGGACCAGCTCCCCGAGCGCCTGGCATGAGCGGATTCACGGCTCCGCATTGCGGCTCGATCCGGGCGACCGACGCGGGCCGTGAGGTAGAGCTCTACGGCTGGGTCGCGCGCCGCCGCGACCACGGCGGGTTGATCTTCATCGACCTTCGCGACCGCTGGGGCGATGTGCAGGTGGTGTTCAATCCAACCGCCGCGCCGCAGGCGCACCAGGCCGCGTCGGAGCTGCGTTCGGAGTTCGTGGTGCGAGTCAAGGGCGCCGTCGGCCGCAGGCCCCAAGGCAACGAAAACCCGCGAATGGCTACCGGCGAGGTCGAGGTCACCGCTTCGGAGCTCGAGGTCTTGTCCACCGCGAAGACGCCGCCGTTCCAGATCGAAGACGAGGTCGAGGCCGATGAGGCGACGCGCCTCAAGTATCGCTACCTGGATCTGCGGCGGCCGCGCATGCAGCGGATGCTGGAGATGCGCCATCGCGTGGTGAAAGCGATGCATCGCTACATGGACGAGCGCGAGTTCGTCGAGGTCGAGACGCCGATGCTGCTGAAGGGCACGCCGGAGGGCTCTCGCGACTTCATCGTGCCGTCCCGGCTGCATCCCGGAAACTTCTTCGCCCTCCCTCAGTCACCGCAGCAGCTGAAGCAGCTGCTCATGGTCGCGGGCGTGGGTCGCTACTACCAGATCGCTCGATGCCTGCGCGACGAGGACCTGCGCGCGGATCGCGTGGTCGAGATCACGCAGCTCGACGTCGAGATGTCCTTCTGCACCGAAGAGGACGTGCTCACGCTCATCGAGGGGTTGTGGGTGCAGGTCTGGAAGGACGTGCTGGGCGTTGACATCGCGGCTCCACTCCCGCGGCTGGACATGCAGGAGTCGCTGCTGAGATACGGGACCGACAAGCCAGACCTCCGGTACGAGCTCGAGATCACAGATGTGAGCGACGCCCTCCGCGAAACCAACGCGACCATCCTTCGATCTGCGCTCGCGGAGGGCGGCGTCGTGCGCTGCCTCGCCGTGCCCGGCGGCCGCGACATGTCGCGCCGTGAGCTCGACGAGCTTGCGTTGATCGCAAGGGGAGCGGGCGCGAAAGGACTCGCGTGGCTGCCGGGTCCGCTCGACAGGCACCTGAGCGAAGGCGAGCTGGCGGCGATTCGAACATCGGCAGGGGCTGGGGACCAGGACCTCGTCTTCATGGTCGCCGACCGCCGCCGCAAGGCCGAGACGGTGATGGGACTTCTCCGCCGCGAGATAGCTCGGCGCCGCAACCTGATCCGTGAAGGCGAGTGGAAGTTCACGTGGATCTATCCCATGTACCTGTTCGAAGAAGACGACCAGGGCAGGCTCACGTACGGCCACCATCCGTTCACCTCGCCATGGCCGCAGGACATGCATCTGATCGACACGCAGCCATACGCGGTGCGTGCTCGCGCGTACGACTGCGTTCTCAACGGCGTCGAGATCGCGGGCGGGAGCATCCGCATTCATCAGCGGGCGCTGCAGGAGCGCGTGTTCGAGGTCCTGGGCATGAGCCGAGAGCGGATCCAGGAGCAGTTCGGGCACCTGCTCGATGCCTTCGAGTACGGGGTTCCGCCGCACGGTGGCATCGCGTCCGGCATCGACCGCCTGATGATGGCCATGAACCGCACCGACAACATCCGCGACGTCGTCCCGTTTCCAAAGACGCAGAGTCACCAGGACCTCATGCTCGGCGCCCCGAGCCCGGTCGACCCCGAGCTGTTGAAGGAGCTGCATATCAAGGTCGTGCCACCCGACAAATCGGATCGGTAGTGTGGGTTGGCTTCCGAAGGGGCGCGGCCGGTGCCTCCCGCGACTGCGTCGCGGGGACCCAGAGGACGCTTTTCTATCGGCTTCGGTCCGTCCGTAGAATGATTGAGCTTCCAACGGGGCGCGTGCGCGTGCTGGCTGCCCAACAGACGAAGATTAGGGACCCCGGAGTCCGGATAGCCGACCAAATGCCCGCACGAGAGCCCACGAAGTCTTCGATTTCGCGGGGGCCCCTCAGACGGGACTTGGAAAGCCAAGGCAGGGGACCCACCTGAGCTCGCTCAGGACAACCCACCGCCGCGTCCCGGAGGGAGCCTCTTGCCGGCGGTCCTGAACCATGTGCCGCCAGGGTTGGTGGTGTCGGTCCTGGCCGTGCTCGTCGTCTCGCAGCTCTTCTATGCGTTCCTGCCCTACCGCCGCCGTGCATACCTGCCGATCCTCTTGATGACCGCGATCGGATTCGGCCTTGGCCAGCTGTGGGACTACCTCGGGCTTCCCTCGCTGCGTATGGGCCAGGCCGACATCCTTCCGGCCCTCGTCTTCGCTCTGCTGCTGCAGCCGCTCGCTCGTTTTGTACCGCGGCCCGAGCGCCAGCCCAAGGAGCCGGCAACCTCGGACGCCGTCGAGCATCCGCGCACTTAAGATTGCGGATGCATAGCGTGTTTGCGGTCGCGTCATAGGGGGTATTCAGCAGGTGCAGGACTTCATGTGGTTGGCGTTTGGGATCGCCGCCCTCGTGGTGGCGCTCGCCTTTGCCGCACTCTTGCTGCGGCTGCGCCGAACCCTGGGTGCTGTTGAAGAGCTGCTGGAGACCACGAACGAAGAGATGAAGGAGACGCTGCCAGAGGTGCGACAGACGATCGGCAACGTCAACGACATCACGGCCGGGGTCAACGTCGGGCTCCGGACGGCGGGGAGCGGTGCTGCGGCGTTGGGTCGTGGCATCAAGGCCGCCGTATACGGCGCGAGGGTGGCGGGCAGGAGCTTATTTCGCCAAGTATTAGGAGGTTAGCTGTGGCCGAAGGAAATAACGGCGGCGGCGGCGGCGGTTTCGGCTGGTTCGTGCTGGGCGGACTCATCGGTCTCGTGGCGGGCGCTTACATCGCCTCTGGCCCGGGTCGCGGCCAGGTCGACACTCTCAGAAGCAAGACGATCGAGCTGTCGGGCAGCGAGCCCGTGCAGAGGGCGAAGGATGCGGCGCAAAAGGCGCGGCAGATGGTCACCGACCCCGATCACCCGGTGGGCAAGGCGATCCAGGACGGAGTTGCGGCGGCGAAGCGCAAGCGCGAGGAGCTGGAGGCCGCGGCAACCCGCAAGATGCAGCAGATCAACGGCGAGGAATCCAAGTAAGCGAACGTGGCAAAGCGCGATCTGGCGGAGCTGAAGATCCCAGCCTCGACGGCCTTCATTCCGGTCGCCAAGCGGGTGGCGGTCACGCTCGGGGGCCAGCTGGGCCTCAGCCTCGTCGACCTCGACGAGCTGGCCATCGCGTTGACGCAGGCCTGTGATTCCGCGATCAATGCCGCTCGCAACCTCGACGCGCCGGCCGAGCTCAAGCTGAACTACTTCGCGACCAACCGCGCCCTGGTCGTCGATGTCGACCTGGTGTCAGCGGAAGGCCACGCGATGGCGCTCTCGGCGAGGCCGGTGGTCGAGGTCGACGCGGAGCTTCAGCGGCTCGCTTACGAAATGATCCGCTGCTTCGTGGACGACTTCCGGCCGGAGGTCGAGCCACTCACCGGACACGTCCGGTTCCGCATGGTCAAGTACCTGGCTTCCTGAGCGCCTCAAACTAGAGCCATTGGCTGCCAAGCAGCGGCCGTCCCGCGAGGAGCTGCGGGCGCTCCACCGTCGCTACAAAGAGACCACGGACCCCGCAGAGCGCGATCGCATTCGCGCGCAGCTCGTTGACGCCTATCGCGACTTCGTCTATTTCCTGGCGCGCAAGTTTCAGAACCGCGGTGAGCCTCTCGACGATATCGTCCAGGTGGGCTACCTGGGGCTGATCAAGGCAATCGATCGCTTCGACCCCGACCTCGGCTTCGAGTTCACGACCTTCGCCACGCTCACCGTTGCCGGCGAGATCAAGCGCCACTTCCGAGACAAGGGCACGGCGATCCGTTTCCCTCGGCGCCTGCAGGAGCTTCACCAGTCTGTCGTCCGCATCAACGAGGAGATGAAGAATCAGCTCGGCCGCGAGCCCACTGTCGCGGAGCTGGCCGACCGATTGGGGGTCACGCCGGACGACGTGACAGAGGCGATCGAGATCGGCCCGGCCTACGTGCCGCTGTCGCTCGACCAGCCGATCGGCTCCAGCGACGGCCAGGATGCGCGTGCCATCGCCGACCAGATCGGCTCAGCCGATCCGGAGCTCGACCGCGTCGAGATGCGCGATGTGCTGAACCGCGCCATGGAGCACCTGACTCCGCGCGAGCGCGCGATCATGGCCATGCGGTTCTACGAGCAGATGTCGCAGTCGGAGATCGCGCGACGGCTGGGTATCAGCCAGATGCACGTGTCGCGGCTGCAGCGCGCGGCCCTCGAGCAGCTGCGCAAATACGTGCCTCAGGAAAGCGCGTAACCGCTTGGCACTCATCGAGTCACGGGCGCCAGCCGATCCTGTGATCTTATTTCGGCGCTGGTTCCGCGACGCCGCTCGCAAAGGCGCACTGCAGCCGGACGCCATGGCGCTGGCCACGGCCGACGAGCGCGGGGCACCGTCGGTGCGCATGGTGCTGTTCAAGGGTCTCGACGATGATCGGTTCCTCTTCTACTCGAACTACGAGAGCCGCAAGGGGCGCGACCTGTCAGCCAACAATCGCGCCGCCGCCGTCTTCCACTGGCCGGTCGTGCGCCACCAGGTCAGGGTGTCGGGCAGGGTCCGCCGTGTGCCTCGCGCCGAGTCTGCCGCTTACTTCCACTCCCGTCCGCGCGGCGCGCAGCTCTCAGCCCTGGCGTCGCGGCAGAGTCGTGTCGTGCCTTCACGCGCGGTGCTCGAGAAGGCGGTGGCGGACCTCGACCGGCGATACCCAGGCACCGTGCCGCTTGGGCCTGACTGGGGCGGCTATGCGCTGCGGCCAGACTGGATCGAGTTCTGGGAGAACCGCGCCGATCGCCTGCACGATCGTCTCCGCTACGTCCGCCGGCGCGGAGGCGGTTGGCGGCTGGAGCGCCTCGCCCCTTAAGCTAATTCAGCCCCGTATGACCGGGAACGAGATCCGCAGGCGTTTTCTAGAGCATTTCGCGAGTCGGGAGCATCTGGTCCTTCCCAGCGCGCCGCTGGTTCCGCAGGGAGACCCGAGCACGCTCTTCATCTCGGCCGGAATGCAGCCTCTCAAGCCTTACTACCTGGGTTTGAGCCAACCGCCCGCGCCCCGGCTCGCCACGTGTCAGAAATGCCTTCGCACTGGCGACATCGAGGAGGTGGGGAAGACCGACCGCCACCACACATTCTTCGAGATGCTCGGCAACTTCGCCCCCACCGGCGACTACTTCAAGGAGACGGCGATCCCGCTCGCGTGGGAGCTCGTGACGAAGGGCTTCAACATGCCCACCGAACGACTGCGCGTGACCATTCACCCGACCGACGACGAAGCCCACGACATCTGGATGAAGCAGCCGGGGATGAAGGCAGAGCACATCACGCGGCTGGAGGACAACTGGTGGGGGCTGGGTTCCGGTCCATGCGGGCCGGACTCCGAGATCTGGTGGGACCGCGGCAAAGAGGTGGGGTGCGGTCGCGACGACTGCGACCCCGACCACTGCGATCGCTTCACGGAATTCTGGAACCTGGTGTTCCCGCAGTACGACCAGCGCGGGCCGATCGCCGGCACTTCCGGCGAGGCTGTCCGTCGTGGGGTGGCCGACGGGAGCCTCGTCCCACTCGCGCGGCCCGCGATCGACACCGGCATGGGCCTCGAGCGGATCGCATACATCCTCCAGGGCAAGACCCACGTTTTCGAGACGGATATTTTTCTGCCGATCATCGATCACATTCGCGAGCTCTCCGAAAAGCAGTCGACGTTCTCGGAAAGGATCGTTGCTGACCACGTGCGCGCCGCCGCCTTCGTGATGCTCGACGGCGTCGTGCCTAGTAACGAAGGGCGAGGGTACGTGCTGCGGCGGCTGATTCGCAGAGCCACGCTTCACGCCGAGCGCCTGGCCATGCGGTCGGAGGTCGGGCAGCTCGTCGACTCTGTCGCCGCCGTGATGAGCGAGCCCTACCCCGACCTTAAGAACCGGGCCGATGTGATTCGGGCTGGCATCGACCAAGAGGCGGCTCGATTCCAGCGCACTCTCAAGGACGGAATGGAGCGATTCGAGCGAATCGTCGCCAAGCACCCGAAGGTGATTTCGGGGGCTGACGCCTTTCTACTCCACGACACCTACGGCTTTCCCATTGATCTGACCCTGGAGCTCGCTGCGGAGCGTGGCCTCTCTGTGGACGTATTCGGTTTCAACTCGGCGATGGCCGAGCAGAGGCAGCGGTCGCGCAAGGAGCTGCCGAATCGTTGGGAGCTCGCGGCGGACTTACCCAGGTCAGAGTTCACCGGTTACGAGGAGCTCGAAACACAGACGTCAGTCGTCGGCATATGGAAGGATGGCAAACCCGTCGACCGAGCCTCGGAAGGCGACGACGTCGAGGTGTTCCTCCAGCGCACACCTTTCTATGCGGAGTCGGGCGGTCAGATCGGGGACACGGGCACGATTACAACTCCGAGCGGAGTCGTGCGCGTGGAGGACACCCAGAAGCCCGCCGACGGCGTGATCGCGCATCTCGGGTCCGTCACCACAGGCGAGGTGAAGGTAGCGGAGCAGGCGACCGCGAGCGTGGACGCCTGGCGACGGCGCCAGATAGCGCGGCATCACTCCGCAACGCACCTGCTGCACAAGGCGCTGCGGGAGGAGCTTGGCGAACAGGTCGTCCAGAAAGGCTCTTGGGTGGGGCCAGAGCACACGACATTCGACGTCCCCTTGAGCCGCGCCATCAGAGAGGACGAGCTCGAACACATCAACGGGCGGGTGATGGAAAAGGTTCGCGAAGCCCTGCCGTTCCACGAGAGTCGCAAGGCATACAAGGACGCGGTGGCACAGGGCGCCATGCACCTGTTCGATGAGAAGTATGGTGACGTGGTCCGGGTGGTGTGCTTCGGGGACTGGACCTGCGAACTGTGCGGTGGGACGCACGTTGTGAACACGGCGGATATCGGGCCGGTTGTGATCGTTTCTGAGTCGAGCATCGGCTCGGGGCTGCGTCGCATCGACATGGTGGCAGGCGAAGCCGCAGAAGACCTCGTCCATCGCCAGCGCAGCTTGATTTCGTCGCTGGCGCGATCGTTCAACGCTCCGGCCGACCAGCTGCCCGGGCGCGTCCATAACCTGCGCGCCCAGCTGAAAGACGCGGAGCGCAGGCTCAAGGCGCTGTCCGAGCAGCTCCGCTCGGCCAAGGTTAAAGGCGGCAACGGACTTGCCGTCAAGAGTGGCAAAGTGCCGTTCGTGACCGAGACCGTGGACGCCTCCAGCCCCGACGAGCTGGCCGCGTATGCCGACCGGTACCTCGAGATGGTGAAGTCCGGCGTCGTAACCGTTGTGGCCGGCAACCAGTTTGTCATCAAGGTGTCCAAGGATCTGACGCCTGAATACGATGCCGCCCACCTGGCGTCGCTGCTGGGCAAGGGTGGAGGCAGGCCGCACCTCGCCCGCGGAACCCTCAACGGCACCGCCGAAGAGGCGTTTCACCGTCTCGAAGAAGCATTGAAATGACCAAATTCAAGTTCCTGCGCAAGCGCAGCGACTACTACCGCCACTTCACGGTGCTGGACATCGGCACCGACCTCATCAAGGTGCTGGTCGTTCGCCGCGACGGGCTGGACGGCGAGGTTCTCGGCGTCGGGCGCGAGCCCCAGGCGCCGGCCGCGATGTCAGGCGGGGCCATCGCCGACCTCGAGTCTGTGATCCAGTCCTGCAACCGCGCGCTCGAAGCCGCCGAGGACATGGCCAAGACGGTCCCGGGCCAGGTCGTGGTCGGTATCGCGGGCGAGCTCATCAAGGGCTTCTCGTCGACGATCGCCTACCCCAGAGAGGATTCCAAGGGCCGCGTGCGGGGCGGCGAGGTGTCGGCCATGCTCCAGATGGTCCAGCGCCGCGCGCTCCGCGAGGCGCAGCACCTGCTGGAGCTCGAGCGGAGCTACGGACAGCTCGAGGCACGCCTGGTCCACTCGGCGATCACCAACATCCGCGTCGACGGCTACCCGGTCACCAACCCGGTGGGCTTCACGGGCAAGAACCTCGAGATCACGGTTTTCAACACGTTCGCGCCGATGACCCACATCGACGCCATCGACACCGTGGTCCGCGAGCTCGACCTCGAGCTGGCGGCGGCGGTCGCCCAGCCCTACGCGCTGGCCCGTGCCTGCGCGAGCGAGGAAACCTGGGCAGAGGGCGGCATCTTCGTCGACGTCGGCGGGGGCACCACCGACGTCGCACTGCTGCGCGATGGCGGCGTCGAGGGCACGCGAATGTTCAACCTCGGCGGCCGAGCCTTCACGCGCCGGCTCGCTCTCGCGTTCGGCCTCAGCTATGAGGAGGCCGAAGCGCGGAAGCTCCGCCATTCGGAAGGACTCCTCTCCGCCGAGCAGCATCGCCAGGTGTCCGAGCTGCTGAGCGCCGACGCCGAGGTGCTGCTCCAGGGCCTGGCCATCAGCCTCAAGGAGCTCTCGCGAGGCGAGCGGCTCCCGAACAACATCTATCTATGTGGCGGCGGCAGCCTGCTGCCGGAGCTCACGCTCGAGATGGTCAAGAACAACTGGGCGGCGGGCCTGCCGTTCCCGCGCGAGCCGCACATCCGCCACCTCGTGCCGCCTGACGTGCGCAACCTCACCGACTCCACCGGCCAGCTTTCGAGCCCGCAGGACATCGCCCCGATGGGCCTGGCCAACCATGCTTTGAGGACCGAAGCCGAGGACCGCGCCCGTATGAACACAGTCATGCGTCGGGTCCTAAGCGGTATAAAGGTATGAATCCCGCCTCGCCAGGAGACTTGTAAACGCCATGGCAACCGATCCCATCTACGTCGAGACAGAGGAAGAGATACCGGAGGTCGTCGAGCGACTTCGCCGCTATCGCGGAGACGAAACCATGCTCGTGCTGCCGATGCGTTCGCGGATCGGGCAGAGCCGCTTCAACTTCCAGCTCCTGCGCAACTACGCCGCTCGCATGGGCAAGCGGGTCACGGTCGTGTGCGACGACCCGGCTGTCCAGAAGATGGCGTCCGAGAGCGGCTTTGCGGTTTATGGCGCCGTAGGGCCGTTTGGCGAGGGCATCGCTTCAGAGCCGGAGGAGCCGCCGCCGCCGCGACGTTGGTGGCAGCGGAGGTTGGCCGCCCCCGTCACGCATGTGGGCGTGGCCGCTCCGACGAAGCTGCTCACCAGGGCCGCGACCGAGATCAAGCCGGGCCGCTTCATCCTCTACGTGGCCGCGGCGACCGTCCTGCTCGTCGGCCTCGCGGGTCTCGGCATCTTCGTTCCGACCGCGTCGGTCACGCTGATCGCCCAGGCCCAGCCCTTCTCCCAGCGCGATTTCGAGATCCAGGCGCAGCCCGGCAAGGCGCCGGTCCACGTCCGCGCCAGCGTGATCTCCCGGTCGGACTCGCAGGGTTTTAAGACCACGGGCGTCAAGTCGGTGCCTCTGGCCCCGTCCATTGGGCAGGTGACGTACGACAACAAATGCAGCGCGGTAGGGCACACAAGCCCTGGAATTCTTGTGTACCGAGGCCAGCGCCTGGTCAACACCAACGGAATCGTTTTTGCTCAAACGGCGGGCGACACCATGGTCCCATGGGGGAAGTCAGTTTCTGGGGTCGTTGTCCAGGCCGTTCAAGCTGGTACACCGGGGAATGTTGGCAGCAACACAATCACGACATTCCAACCGACGAGCTTCGACTGCATGTTCGTGACCAATCCTCAGGCGACTGGCGGAGGCTCCGATCCTTCCTCGACTCCCCAGATGACCGAGACCGACTTCGATGCCGCCCGCGCACAGATGGAGCAGCAGCTCCATCAGGCGATCGCCCAGGTGCTCGCCGCCGGCGTGCAGAAGGGCGAGAAGCTCAGCGAGAGCATCGTGTACAACGCGCCCCAGTTCAACACCGACCACCAGCCCAACGACACGGTGCCCAGCTTCAGCGGCACGATGACGGTTGTCGGTGAGGGCGATTACTACGTCGATGCCGATGTGACCAAGGCATTTCAGGACTATCTCTCTCAGCGCGTGCCCAACGACCAGCAGTTGCTGACTGAGAGCGGCATCCAGGTCACGTACCGGCTGCTCAGCGCGAGCAGGGGCGGGAACCTCACGTTCGTCGGCAGCGCCACCGCGTACATCGCAGCCAAGCTCGACGAGGCCAAGATCCGCTCGCAGATCGTCGGCCGGCCGGTGCAGGGGGCAAAGCTCTACCTACAGCAGCTGGGCGTCAAGTCGGTGGTCATCAAGGAGTCGCCGATGACTCTGCCGCTGATGCCGGTCCTCTCGAGCCGCATAGCGATCCACTATGTGGTCGAGTCGAACGCACCGCCACCATCTGCAACGCCGACCGCGTCTCCGAGCCCAGCGCCGTCACCGTCTCCGTAGCGTTGCGAATCCTGGCGGTCGATCCGGGATCGAAGCGCGTGGGCCTGGCCTTGAGCGACCCGACCGAGACGATCGCGCAGCCTCTCGACACCGTCGCGGCGGAACCCGAGGCGACCCTCGCAAACCGGCTGGCGCAAGCCGCCCGCGCCCACGAGGCCGCGCGGATCATCGTCGGCCTCCCCCTGCGCCTCGATGGGTCGCACGGCCCGGAAGCCGCCGCCGCCAGGCGCCTCGCCTCACAAATCGAGCATGAGTCCGGCCTTCCGGTCGAGCTCGTGGACGAGCGGCTGACGACCGCAGCAGCCGAGCGTGCCCTCATTTCGGGCGGTGTCAAGCGCGAGCAGCGCAGAGCGGGCCTCGACCGGGTGGCGGCTACGATGTTGCTGCAGAGCCACCTCGATCACCGCCGGAGACAGAATCCTGGCTGAAGACGAAGCGCATCCACAGCACGTAACCTTGATCGACGAGGCCGGCCGCGAGCGGCAGTTCCACCTCCACGACGCGTTCGACCACGAGGGCGCCACGTACTACCTGGTGGAGAACGTCGACGATCCGTCGGAGGTTCTCCTGCTGCGTGAAGCCGCAGAAGGTCTCGAGGCCGTCGAGGGGGAGGAGTTCCAGCGCGTGATCGCGGCCCTCGAAGAGGACGCGGTCGAGTGAGAAAGCTGGTATCGGTCCTTGTCGTAATCGCTCTGATCGGCTTCGGGACCTCCCGTGCGCTCGACTGGTGGAATTACAACTTGAACACGCCGGTCTCGCAGTCCAGCCAGCAGGTCGTCTTCCATATCGATCAGGGCGAGCTTGCGAACCAGATCAGCGAAGACCTTTACACGCAGCGGCTCATACGCGACCGAAACGCGTTCGATCTCTACGTCAGGCTCACGAACGCAGGGCCGAAGTTCGAGGCCGGAACATTTCTCCTCAACCGCAACATGAACCTGGTGCAGATCATCGACGCCCTCGAACACGGCCGGCCCGACCAGGTTGTCGTCACGATCCCTGAGGGCTTCCCGCTCAAATTCCAGGCCCAATACGTCGAGAAGTCAGGCATCGGCACCGCCGCCGACTACCTCGCCGCCGCCAAGGACCCCGCACTCGTCGCTTCGCATGACTTCCTGGCGTCGCGACCCGCCGGCGCTGATCCTCCTCTCGAGGGCTACCTTTTCCCGGACACGTATCTCATCGACAAGAACGTTGGCGTGAAAGAGCTGGTCAAAGCCCAGCTCGACCAGTTCGGCAATGTCTTCACGCCCGCGTTGCGGCAGCAGGCGTCGCAGCCCACGGACGCTCGGCCGGCGGAGTCTGTGGAAGCGATCGTCATCCTCGCCTCGATGGTCGAGCGCGAGGCCAACAAGGATTCCGACCGTGGCAACGTCTGCAGCGTCTACTACAACCGATTGAAAGCCGGAATGCCACTGGGCGTGGACGGGACCCTCCTGTATGCGCTGGGCAGGCTCACACCCGAGCCGACCTATGCCGAGCTGCAGCTGAACAGTCCGTACAACACGCGCAAGCACGCGGGCCTGCCGCCAGGGCCGATCAGCAATCCGGGCAAGGCGGCACTGCTTGCCTGCATCAACCCGCCACAGACCAAGTACCTCTACTACTTCACTGATCCGCAGGGAACCACGCACTTCGAGACGAACCAGGCCGACTTCTGCCGCGACCTGCAGAGCCACGGCATGAGCTGCTGAAGGCGTCGTGCGACGGAGGTCCGACGCAGATTCGCGGCATCGGCGGCCGGAGCCAAGGAGAGGGTGGCGCTAGGAGGAGCGCATCGACAGATGCGTGACGACGCCGCGCCGGGTCCATCGACGCCGGCTTCAGCGCCGCGGCGCCAGCCGCCGCGCCCGGCCGCCTAGGACGCGAAGATGCAAGGAACTTCCGGCGTACGACGCCGCGTTTTTCTCCTCGGCCACGGAATCTCCTACTCCGCAAGTCCTGCCATGCACAACGCCGCGTTCCGCGAGCTCGGCATGGACTGGACCTACGAGCTCCTGGACGTTCCCTCCGACCAGCTTCCATCCGCTGTCCGCCGCTTGCGCGCGGACGACGCCGCAGGCGCGAACGTCACCATCCCCCACAAGGTCGCGGTCATCGACCACCTCGACTCCGTCGACCCCGAAGCCCTTCGTGCGCAGGCGGTCAACACGATCGCGAACGATGGCGGCCGCCTGGTCGGATCGAACACCGATGTCGCCGGTATCCAGGCGGCCATCACGGATGTTGGCCTCGAGCCGCGCGGAGCGGATGTGGTGATCCTCGGCGCCGGCGGCTCGGCGCGCGCTGCCGCGGTCGCGCTGGATGGCGCCCACATGACGTTCGTGGCCAGGCGACCCGGCGAAGTCGACTTGCCCGGCCGCGTCGTGGCCTGGGACGATCCGTCCTGGACGAAGCAAGCCCGTTCCGCCGACCTGCTGCTGAACGCAACCCCCCTCGGAAGGCGCGACGAGATGCCGCTGCGGCCGAATGCGCTGCCTCGCGAGGGAGCGGTCATCGACCTCGTCTATGTGAAGGGAGGCACACCGCTGGTCCGCAAGGCCCGGTCGCTCAGGCTGCCGACCGCGGATGGGTGGGTGATCCTTCTCGCCCAGGGCGCTCGCTCGTTTGAGATCTGGACCGGAAAACCCGCGCCGCTGGAGGCCATGCGCCAAACTCTCCCGCAATGAATCTGGTCTTCGACACGAACCACGTGCTCACGGCGATTGGCTCGGCCGTGGTCGGATTCGCCGGCGGCTGGCTCGTGCGCTGGGGCTCGGTCAAGCTGGCGATCCTGGAGGAGCTCGAGCCCGGCCACAAGGGGTGGCAGGTCTGGGGCCCGCCGATCGTTTCGGCGCTGGTGTTCGCCGCCTTCGGTTTCGAGCTTGGACCGGGCTGGCTGCTGGTCGCGCGAAGCGTTTTCGCGCTGGTGCTGGTGCAGGTCATCTTCTTCGACTTCGAGCACCGGTTGATCCTCGACCGCGTGATCTTTCCTTCCATGGGTCTTGCCCTCGCCTACAGCGTCCTCACGCATCCGCCGAACCAGTGGTGGTACGGGCTCGCGACCGGGGTCGCGGCCGGCCTGCTGTTCTTGTTGCTGGCGCTGGCCGGAGCCCTCATCTTCAAGGCGGAAGCGCTCGGTTTTGGCGACGTCAAGTTCGCCGCGTTCATGGGCCTCCTGCTCGGCCCTCTGCCGACGATCCAGGCGCTGTTCTACGGGGTGTTCGTCGCCGGGGTGGTGTCGATCGCAATCATCATCTGGAGGCGTTCGATGAAAGGGACGATCGCGTACGGCCCCTATCTTGCAGCGGGCACGCTGATCGTCCTGTTCCAAATGCGATAGCGTAGGCGCCGCGATGTCCGAGCTCCTACCCGGGGAAAACCTGGTCCTCAAGACCCACCAGCACTGGATCGTGCTGGTGAAGGCGCTGGTGATCCCGGTGGTCGTGCTGATCGTCGCGGCCGTCGTCGACTTCACTGTGAAGTCGGGCACCGGCATCCCTCACTTCCGCACCATCGTCACGCTGGCTGCGGTCGCGATCGCACTGCTCTGGTTGATCGTGGTGTGGATAAGGTGGCAGTCGGTCGCGTACACGCTGACCGATCAGCGCATCAAGATCGAGTCCGGCGTGTTCGGCCGGGCTTCGAAGATCATCCCCATCGACCGCATCCAGGACTGCACCACCAAGCAGACGCTTTTTGGACGGATGCTCGGGTACGGGCGGGTGGAGGTCGACGCAGCCGGCGCGCAGGGCGCAGAGGTGCTCGACCATCTGCCGCAGCCAGGCACGTTTCGCGACCAGGTCTTCGTGCAGTCCGAGCGCCGGCGGGGCGGCGCACCGAGCGCTCCGGCGCCGGTGAATCCAAGCGGCGTCTAGCCAGCTGCAAACACTCGCCCTCGTCGGCTTCATGGGTGCGGGGAAGACGGTTGTCGGTGCGCTCGTGGCCCAGCGATCCCAGTCCGCCTTCCACGACCTGGACATGATGATCGAGGACCACGCGGGCATGGCCATCTCAGACCTCTTCGCCACGGGCAGCGAGTCTGTTTTCAGGACCATCGAAGCCGAGCTCCTGCCCAAAGCCCTGGAGCCGGGCGCCGTCGTCGCTCTCGGAGGTGGCACTCCGATGGACGACAAGAACTGGGATCTGATTCGAAGCCGCGCCGAGACGGTCTACCTGGAGGCGTCGTTCGACACGCTCTGGTCGCGCATCAGCGAGGGGGGCACGCGTCCGCTGGTATCCGGCAGGTCGCGGGCGCAGCTGGCCGCGCTCCTCGACACGCGGCGGTCGCGGTACAAGGAAGCCGACCACACCGTCGACGCCAATCGCACGCTGGACGCGATCGCCACCGAGGTGCTCAGCCTTTGGTCCGCCTGATCGTCGACTCGGCGCGCGGCAGCTACCCGGTCATCATCGGCACCGGCGTCCACCGCGAGCTCCGCAACGTCGTGCGCCGGTTGGATCCGTCTTCGGCGGTGATCGTCGCCGATTCCAATGTGCGCTCGTGGGCTCACAAGGTGGCCAAGGCGGTGAAGCCGACGGGCGTCCGGCCTTCGATCTACGTGGTCCGAGCGGGCGAGCGCTCGAAATCGATGAGCGCGCTGCACGACGTGCTCGCGTTCTTCGAGCGGCGGAACATCGACCGCGCCGGCATTGTCATCGCCGTGGGTGGTGGCACGGTCGGCGACCTCGCGGGCTTCGCCGCGTCGGTCTGGCTGCGCGGCATCCGGCTCGTGTCCGTCCCAACGACTCTTCTGGCGATGGTCGACTCCAGCATCGGCGGCAAAACCGGAATCAACGGGACCCGCTCGAAAAACGCGATCGGCACGTTCTGGCCGCCGTCGGCAGTTGTGGCCGACATGGGCTGCCTGGAAACGCTCCCCGCGACCAGCTATCGGGACGCATTCGCCGAGGTTGTAAAGTACGGCGTCGCGATGGACCGGGGGATCTTCGATCTGCTTAAGGAGCAGCGGCCGCAGCTGCTGGAGGGCGACCCACGCGCGCTCGAGCGCGTCGTGTTTCGGTGCGTGACGGCGAAGGCGCTCGTGGTCGCGAGGGATGAGCGAGAGCGCGGTCCGCGCGCCATCCTCAACTACGGTCACACGGCCGGCCACGCGCTCGAATCGGCCACCCGGTTCCGCGTGTCTCATGGTCGCGCGGTGGCGTTCGGCATGAGGGTGGCGGCCAAGATCGCGCTCGAGCTCGAGCTGTGCGGGCCGCGACTGGTCCAGGCCCAGGACGAGTTGCTGGCCGCGTACGGTCTCCCGGACCGAAGCCCAGCCGCTGATCCTGCACGCGTCCTCGCGGCCATCGAACACGACAAGAAGGCCCGTCGAGGCCGTGTCGCCTGGGTGATGCCGCGCCGTCTCGGTCATGCGGAGCCGGGTCACGTGGTGCCGTCCGGGGTCGTCCGCCGCATGGTGCGCAAGGCGCTCGCGTGAAGCGGATCCTGGTCGTCAATGGTCCCAACCTGAACCTGCTCGGCAAGCGCGAGCCGCACATCTACGGATCGAGGACGTTGGCGGAGTTGATGGACGCGATTCGGGTCAAGGCCGGCGAGCTGAAGTTGCAGGTGAGCTTCTTTCAGGGCAACGGCGACGGCGAGATCATCGACTTCCTGCAGAAGGAGGCGCCTGGCGCGGCGGGAATCATCATCAACCCAGGTGCCCTGTCGCATTACTCGCTCGCACTCTTCGACTGCCTCCAGGCGCTCTCGCTGCCGACGGTCGAGGTCCACCTCTCCAACATCCATGCGCGCGAAGAGTTCCGTTCCAAGAGCGTCACCGCACGCGCGGCGCGCGGTGTCATCACCGGACTGGGCTTCGCGGGCTACCTGCTCGCGCTCGAGTTCCTGGCCGAGCAATCCGAATGATCTCGACCAACGACTTTCGCAACGGCACGATGTTCGAGATGGATGGGCAGCTGCTCGAGATCGTCAGCGTGGAGCACATCAAGCTCGCTCGCGCCGGCGCGGTCATCAAGGCCAAGCTGCGCAATCTGCTGACCGGGTCGATCTTCGAGCAGAGCTTCCGAAGCGGCGACAAGTTCCGCACGGTTCGCATCGACAAGTCTGAGGCGACCTACCTGTACGCCGATGGCAGCCACCACTACTTCATGGACACGCGCACGTACGACCAGGTCCCTGTCGACGAGGACCTTCTCGAGTCAGTGCTGCCTCTGCTCAAAGAGGGCAGCCCGGCGTACCTGCTGACATACGAAGGCAAGCTCATCGGCGTCGAGCTTCCGATCAACGTCGAGCTGCGCGTGGTCGCGACGGATCCGGGTTTCCGCGGCGACACCGTTTCAGGGTCGACGAAGCCGGCCAAGCTGGAAACCGGCGCCACCATCCAGGTCCCACTCTTCATTCAAACGGGCGACGTGATCAGGGTCGACACGCGCAGTCAGACCTACATGGAGAGGGCCTAAGCCGAGCACCGCCCGGGCGCCAGGGGGTAGCATGCGGCTCTATGGGCAGCAACGGCACCATGGGTGCAGTACGCGTGGCCAACGAAGTCATCGCCAGCATCGCAGCACTCGCCGCGTGCGAAATGGAAGGCGTGGCGGGAATGGATGAAGCAGCGGCGCGACACTTTGGAGACTGGGTTCGACGACAGACGGCCCACCGCGGTGTGCGCGTGCAGGTCGAGGCCGATCGCTCCATCCACCTCGAGGTGTTCATCACGGTCGACGCCGAGGCGAAGCTGGCGGAGGTTGCGAGCGCGGTCCAGGGCAACGTCGTCGAGGCGACCGAGCGGATGCTTGGCCTCGAGGTCGGCGAGGTCAACGTCTTCGTCTCCAGCATCGCCTTCGCGAACTAGGCGCCTTTGGGCAAGCGGCATCAGGCCAGGGAGCTGGCGCTGAAGGTCCTTTTTCAACTCGAGGCCTCGGATGACGATCCGGTGGAGGTCCTGGCTTATCACGCCGCCGAGGGTTCGGCGACAGCGGATGTCGCGGCTTTCGCGGGCCAGCTCGTGCGCGGAGTCATCGCCAACCAGGAGAAGCTCGACGCAATCCTCAGCGAGGCTTCTGACAACTGGAAGCTAGAGCAGATGGCAAAGGTGGACCGCATCGTGTTGCGTATCGCGGTCTACGAGATCACGATCGACAGGCGCGTACCAACCAAAGCCGCGATCAACGAGTCGATCGAGCTGGCGAAGACGTTCTCGGGCGATGACGCGGGGCGCTTCGTAAACGGCATCCTTGGTCGCGTCGCCGCGACTGTGAGTTGAGCGCCCAAACCGAGCCCACCTTCGAGGAGCTGTTGGCGAGCCTCGAGCACACGATCGGGCGGCTCGCCGATGGCACGGCTCCGCTCGACGAGCTGGTCGCCGCGCACGAGCGTGCCGCCCGCCTGCTGATCGAGGCGCAAACCCGCCTCGAGGCCTTGAAGGCCAAGGCCGAAGACCTCTCCGCACAATTGCGGCAGTAACTTGAAGTACCTTCTGGCACCGATCGTGGCCTGGACCATCTGCCAGGCGGCCAAGGTCACGCTCACCTCTGTTCGCCAACGAAGGCTCAACCTGCGCGTGCTTGCCGAGACCGGTGGAATGCCGAGCAGCCACAGCGCAATCGTGATGGGCCTGACCACGTCGATCGGTAAATATGCGGGCGTCACTTCCCCTCAGTTTGCGATCGCGCTTATCTTCTCGTTCGTGGTCATGTACGACGCCGCCGGCCTGCGGCGTGCAGCCGGCCGGCAGGCCGCGATCCTGAACCGGCTCGTCGAGGATCTCGTCCACATGCGCGGTGTGCAAGAGCCGATGCTCCGGGAGCTGCTGGGGCACACGCCGGTCGAGGTGCTCGTCGGTGCCGTTATCGGCGTCGGCGTCGGTCTCTTGCTTTAGTGGTGCACCTGGGAAGGCGCTCACCAACTCATCGGCCTAGTCGGCCGGGCGCCAGCGGCGCTGAAGCTGGCGTCGGCTCCTGCGCGCGCTCGGTCACGCATCTACACGATGCGCTCCCTCACGTGCTCGTCGCCTCCTTGGCTCCGGCCGCCGAGGCCGCGCCTTGGCGAGCTTATTCCCTGGCGCACCACTAGGTGCCGAGGCTGGACGTGCTCGTGACGAAAAGCGGTCTCGCGGAGTCACGTGAGCGCGCGCAGGCGCTCATCCTCGCGGGTAAGGTCCGCGTGGCGGGCGAGACGGTGCGCCGGCCCGACCGCTCGGTGAGCGAGGATGCCGCCATTTCGGTGGAGGCCGGACCCGACTACGCGAGCCGAGGCGCCCTCAAGCTCGCTCCTGCCCTCGATGGTTTCGGCGTCGATCCTGCGGGCCGCGTATGCGCCGACATCGGGGCGTCGACCGGAGGGTTCACCGACGTCCTCTTGCGTCGCGGGGCGGCACGCGTGTATGCACTCGATGTCGGTCGCGGGCTGCTGCACTGGCGGCTGCGCCAGGATCCGCGCGTGGTCGTGATCGAGCGAGTCAACGCCCGCGAGCTCGAGTCGTTTCCCGAATCGGTGTCGCTGGTCGTCGTCGACGTGTCGTTCATCGGCCTGGAGAAGGTGCTGCCCGCTCTCCGACATGCGGCGCCGGAGGCGGAAGTGGTGGCGCTGTTCAAGCCACAGTTCCAGGTCGCGCGAGGCGAGGTCGGAAAAGGTGGGATCGTCCGCGATCCGGAAGCGGTCGAGGCAGCGCTTCGACGGCTGCGCGAGTGGTGCGCCGTCAACGGCTATGACGTGCGCGCCGAGGCTCCCTCCGCACTTCCCGGTGCCGAAGGCAACCAGGAGATCTTCCTGCACCTCTTGCCGCAGTGAAGGTCTGCATCCTCCACGGACCGAACGCTGCGAAGGCGGTGGTCCAGCGCGCATTCAAGGCGTTGAAAGCCCACGGCGCCGAGGCCTGGGAGGGTGATCGGGACGGCCCCGTCAATGCGATCACGAGCCGGCTCAAGGACACCGGCCTCGTCGTCACGCTGGGCGGCGATGGCACGTTCCTGGCCGGTGCTCGACTCGCCGCGCCACGCGGAATACCGCAGCTGGGAGTCAACCTCGGCCGGCTCGGTTTTCTCACCGAGATCGATGCCGACGAGCTGGAGGAAGGCCTGGCGCGGTTTTTCAAGGGCGACTACCGCATCGAGGAACGCAACGTCCTCCAGAGCACGTTGACGAGATCACGAAAGAAGTTCGCTCAGGGCATCGGGCTGAACGAAGCAGTGATCAACCGGGCCGGCGAGGCGCGGATGCTGCGAGTGGAAATCGACGTCGGTGGCCAGAGAGTCGGTGTCATCGATGCCGACGGCGCCATGGTGGCGACCGCCACCGGGTCGACTGCGTACGCGCTTGCGAGCGGGGGCCCCATTCTCGAGCCCACCTTGCGCGACCTCGTATTGGTGCCACTGAATCCATTTGCTCTCACGGTGCGGCCCATCGTCTTTCCGCCGGGGCAGGTCATCAGCTTGTCGGTGCTTCGTGGGCCCGCGGAGCTTCGCATCGACGGCGGGCGCAGGGGTCGCATGCTCCAGGCCGGCGATACCCTGCGGTGCGGCTCACATCCAAACCCGCTCAAGGTGGTGCGGTTCAGCCCGCCCGAGAGCTTTTATTTGCGGCTCGCCGAAAAGCTCGGGTGGGGCCGGCCGCTGGTGCCGATGAAATGATCGTCCCTGGATTCGAAGGTGCTTAAGGAGCTCAAGGTTCGCGACCTCGCGCTGGTCGCCGAGTCGAGGGTACGTTTCGGCTCAGGGCTCAACCTGCTCACAGGTGAAACCGGCAGCGGCAAGTCGCTCATCGTCGATGCGCTCGGCCTCACGCTCGGCGCCCGGGGCGGTGTTGACCAGGTCCGCCACGGCGCCCAGCGGGCCACCGTCGAGGGCGTGTTCGAGTCGGGCGGCTCGGCCCTGGTCCTCGAGCGGGAGCTCGGCAAACGCGGCTCGGCGAGGATCGACGGACGGGCGGCCAGCCCGGCCCAGCTGCGCGATCTCGGCCGCAACCTCGTGGCGGTCCACGGACAGCACGAGCACCACGCACTGCTGGATACGGACACGCAGACCGACCTGCTCGACGGCTACGCCGGCGCGGTCGACTTGCGGGCGACGGTGGTCGCCGCGCATTCGGCATGGACGGCAGCCACCGCGTCGTTGACAGAGTTGGAGGCGATGCGCTCGCGGGGCCGGCGAGAGCAGGAGTATCTCCGCTGGCAGCTCGGTGAGCTGAGGAACGCGAACCTCAGACCCGGAGAGGATTCGGAGCTCGCCGCCGAGCGCGCCGCCGTGCGCAACGCTGCTCGCCTCGCCGAGCTCGGCCAGGAGTCGCTCGGCGCGCTGCACGAGGATGGGATCGCGCGTGCGTCGGCCTCCGTTCGCGCCGCCGCCGCGCTCGATCCGCGGTTGGCCTCACAAGCCGATCGCCTGGCCGCCATGGAGGAAGAGGTGGCTGATGTGGCTGCCGAGCTGAGGCGCTATGCCGAGACTCTCGATGCCGACCCAGGCCGGCTGGAGGCGATCGAGGCCAGGCTGGCGCTCCTCGACGCCCTCAAGCGCAAGCATGGTGGCAGCGTCGAGGCCGCGATCGGGGAGAGGGATCGCCTGGAACGCCAGCTCGGGGCCACCGAGGACCTTGACGGCGCGATTGCTGCGGCGGAAAAAGAGCGGACCATCGCCCGCGCTGCCCTCGAAGCCACGGCCTCGCGGCTGACCAGGGCGCGCGGGGACGGGGCGCGGAAGATGCAGAGTGCGGTCGCCTCGGAGCTGCAGGGTCTACGGCTGGAAGGCGCTCGGTTCGAGGTTGCGCTGCGCACCCGGCCTGAGATCGGGCCCGATGGCGCGGAGGCAGCCGAGATGATGTTCTCGGCCAATCCAGGCGAGCCCCTGGCGCCTTTGGCAAGAGTCGCCTCCGGGGGCGAGCTGGCGCGCTTGATGCTGGCGATCAAGACCGTCGGCGCTGACATCGACCGCCTGCCCACGCTCGTCTTCGACGAGGTCGACGCGGGTATTGGCGGAGAGGCCGCGATACAGGTCGGCGTTCGCCTCAAGGCCCTGGGGACCAAACGCCAGGTGCTCGTGGTGACGCACCTCGCGCAGATCGCGTCGTTTGCGGATCACCATCTCGTCGTGGAGAAAGCGCCCGGCTCCGATGGTCGCAACGTCGTTTCGGTACGTGAGCTGCACTCCGACGACGAGCGAGCGGCAGAGCTGGCCAGGATGATGAGCGGCGGGGTCACCGCCAAGGCTCTGGCTCGGGCGCGCGAGCTGCTCGACGAGGCCCGAGCCAGGAAGTAGATGGCGGCGCGCAAGCTCTTCACTGGACCCGATGATCGCCGCATCAAACGCGCGCTCTGCATCGTCGCGCACCCAGACGACATCGAGTTCTACTGCGGCGGCACGGTGCTGAAGATGACGTCGCGCGGTGTTCTGGTCGACTTCGTCCTCGCCACCTCGGGTGACAAGGGAACCCGCGACGCATCGAAGTCGCGCGCCAAGGTGGCACGCATCCGCGAGCGCGAGCAAGAGGCGGCCGCTTACGTCATGGGCGTCAAGCGCGTCGCGTTCTTGCGGCACCCGGACGCAGAGCTCGTCGAGAACCTGGAGCTGCGCGAGGAATTCGTGCGCGAGATCCGTGAGTCCAAGCCTGACGTGCTGCTCACCTTCGATCCCACTGTGGGCTATCGCTACCATCCCGACCATCGCGTCGTCGGAAGGGTGGCGATCGATGCCGCGTGGCCGTGCGCCCGAGACCCGCTGACGTACCCGAAGGCCGGAGCCCCTCACGAGACGAAGGAGGTGTGGTGCTTTGCCGGGGAGCGCCCCACGCTAGAGGTCGACGTCAGCGAAGTGCTCGAAGAGAAGATCGAGGCGAGACTGGCTCACGCGAGCCAGACCGGAAGCCCGGCGGGCCTTCGCCGCCGCTGGCGCTACAGCGCCCGCGCCGAGAGGTTCCACCAGGTCGACCTGCGATAGCCTTACCCACCGTGGAACCGCCGATCGCCGGAGCGCGCCTCGACGTCAAGACACCCGTTTTCGAAGGCCCGCTCGAGCTGCTTCTTGCACTCGCGGAACGCGATGAGGTCGACATCTTTCAGGTCTCGCTGGCGCGCGTCACCGACGGGTATCTCACGGAGATCGCGACGCGCGAGGTGGCCGACCCCCAGGAAATGGCCGAGTTCCTCTGGATGGCGGCGCGGCTCCTGCTCCTCAAGTCGATCCGGCTGCTGCCGGGCGAGCCGCCGACCGAGGAGGAGACGGACCTGCTCGGATGGGAGGAAGAGGTCCGCAAGCGGCTCGAGGAGTACCGCGCGTACAAGCAGATGGCCGAGGGCCTGATGGAGCGGGCGGACCAGGACTCGTTCTCCTTCCCGCCGCCGGCGCGCCCGGTTGTCGCCGCTGGGCAAGAGGAACCACTCGAGATCGGTCTCCTGGTCGTCGCCTTCAACAGCGTTCTCGCGAGAATCCCGCCGCGCCCGGTCGTCGTCACCGGGCGAACGTGGACGCTCGAAGAGAAGCTCGACATCATCTCCGAGAGGCTCAGCGAGGGGCCGATCGAGCTGGTCGCGCTCATCCTGGAATCCGAGGATCGGTTGGAGGCCGTGGTCACTTTCGTCGCTGTGCTCGAGCTTCTGCGCCGCTCGCTGATCAGCGTGCGGCAGAAAGAGCGGTTCGGCCCGATCCACATCGAAGCGAGGCGCAGCGCTTGAGCACGCTGCCGGCCGCAATCGAAGCGATCCTCTTCAGCTCGAACCGCCCCCTCACTCTGCGCGAGCTGCAGCAGGCCACGGACAGCGATCGCACCGCGGTCGAGAGGGCATTGGGCGAGCTGCGCGAATCCCTCGACGGGCGGGGCGTGATGCTCATGCGCCACCACGACGAGCTCCACCTCGCCACGCGCCCCGTCTTTGCAGCGGCGGTGCGGCGCGCGCTTCGCCCGGAGGTCTCGGGCAAGCTGTCTGCGGCCGCGTACGAGACGCTGGCGATCGTCGCGTACCAGCAGCCAGTCCCGCGGGCGCGGATCGAAGAGGTCCGCGGGGTCAACTGCGAGAGCGTGCTCACGAACCTCGAGCTGCGCGATCTGATCGCCGAGGTAGGCCGCGGGTCCGGTCCGGGGCAGCCGAAGCTCTACGGCACGACGATGCGCTTTCTGCAGGTGATGGGCCTGGAGTCGCTCGATCATCTGCCCAAGCCTTCCGTCGGAGGCTGACGGCCACGCGGCAGCGACGTGATTGGAAAGGCTGAACCGCTATCTGGCGCGATCGGGTGTGGCGAGCCGGCGTGCCGCTGATGAGCTGATCGCTTCCGGGTCGGTTCGCGTCAACGGGAAGGCGGTGCCGCCCTCGGGCATCCTCGTCGACCCGGACATGGACGAGGTTACGGTCGACGGGCAGTCGGTCAAACCCCGAACCCGGCATCGCTACCTGATGCTCAACAAGCCGCTTGGCGTCATCACCACAGCGAAAGACGAAGCTTCGCGCACGACAGTCCTCGACGCGGTAGGTGACGAGGGGCTTGCCGGTCACCGCCTTTTTCCGGTTGGCCGCCTGGACGCGGATACGACCGGCCTCCTGGTGTTGACCGACGACGGCGAGCTCGCCTTCCGCCTCACGCATCCGCGCTACAAGGTCGCCAAGGAGTACATGGCGGTCGTGGCCGGCAGCCCAAGCGAGAAAGACATCGAGGCGCTTCGCACCGGCGTCGACCTGGACGACGGTAGGACTGCGCCGGCCGAGGTGGAGGTCGTCGGCTTCGACGCGGCACCGGGTGCGGGTCGCTCCGAGGTGCGCGTGGTCATCCGCGAGGGACGCCATCGTCAGGTCCGCCGGATGCTGCAGGCCGTCGGTCACCGGGTCCAGTCGTTGCGGCGCACGGGCTTCGGCCCGCTCAAGCTTGGGAGGCTGAAGGTCGGCGGGTGGCGCGTCCTGGGCGAAGGTGAGATCGAGGCGCTGCACCGCGCGGTGCGCATCGAGCCTAGATGATCATCGCGATCGACGGCGGCGTCGCGTCCGGCAAGTCAGCCGTGGGCAAGCGTGTCGCTGAGCGTCTCGAGCTGCCCTTCATCGACAGCGGCCTGATGTACCGCGCCATCACAAGGCTGGCCGCGGAGCGCGGGATCGACCCCGCCGACGAGGCAGCGGTCACCGAGCTTGCCCGGTCGGTTCATGTGACTGTGGAAGGCGATCGAGTATGGGCGGATGGGGTGGAGCTGACCGACGGCATCTACGACGCGGACTTTGCCGAAGCGCTGCCACGGATATCCGCCATGCCGGGCGTCCGCGAAGCGCTGGTCGAACAGCAGAGGGAGGCCGCGCGCGATGGCGTCGTTATGGCGGGTCGCGACATCGGGACGGTCGTGTTTCCGAACGCGGACTACAAGTTCTTCCTGACTGCGAGCCTGGACGAGAAGGTGCGGCGCCGCGCGGCTCAGTTCGAGCGCCGCGGAGAGCGCGTCGACGCCGAGGCGATGCGGCGCGAAGTTGAGGCCAGGGATCGCGTCGACACCGAGAGAGCCATAGCTCCTCTACGTCCGGCGCCGGACGCGGTTGTCATCAGCACCGACAACCTCGACGTCGACCAGGTGGTGGACCTCATCGTCGTGCACGTCGGGGGGGGCAGGCAGACACGGTGATGTACGCCTTCATGCGCTGGCTGATGCGCACGATGACTCGCACGTATCTCGTCGGCCTCTTCGATGTCATCGGCACGGAGAACGTGCCGAGCAGCGGACCCTTGATCATCTGTCCGAATCATTCGGCGACGCTCGACCCTCCTATGGTGCCGGCTTTCGTTGCCCGCGGCGACACGTGGAGCATGGCCAAGTCCGAATATTTCAGGCGCCCGCTGACCACGTGGATCTTTCGCCAGTACCACGCATTTCCGGTGGTGAGGCACACCGCCGATCGAACCGCGCTGCGCAGGGCCTTCGACATCCTGAAGTCGGGCCAGGCGCTGATCATTTATCCGGAAGGCACCCGTGTGGAGTCCGGCGTGCTTGCCCGGCCGGAGCCCGGCGCGGGCTTCATCGCCCAGAAGGCAGCTTGCCCCGTTGTTCCAGTCGGCCTCACCGGAACGCGCGACTGCCTTCCGAAAGGCGCTCGCTGGCCGCGCCGCACTCACGTCAGCATCACGTTCGGCAAGCCCTTCCACGTCCTCTCCCGGCGCGCCGATGGAACCAAGGTCACGCACCAGGAGGCGGCCGACGCGATCATGCTGGAGATCGCCGAGCTGCTGCCCGAATATCAGCGGGGCGAGTTCATAGATCTGGATTCGTGGCGAAAGCGACTGGGGGGAGTAACCGAGCCCGTAGGGGTTACGTAATCGCCGGGCGGGCCCAATCCTCTTCGGTGAGGCTGCCAAGGGCGGGGTTGAAGCAGGCGTCGAATGCCTCCTTCAGTGTCTGCGGCGTCAGGCGCGGCGGCTCCTGGCGGTAGTTCGCGAGGTCGACCAGACGGGCGATGAGGGCCCTCGGATGCGATCCCCGCAGCGGCTTCTTGCCGTAGAGGTTGTTGAGGAGATATCCGATGGCCTTCTCGTCGAACGCCACACCCTGCCGGTCGCACTCGTAGCGAAGGATGCGACCGAATGCTTCGGGCGACGGGTTGCTGACGCCGATCTTGTATGCCATGCGGCGGAGGAAGGCCTCGTCGACGAGTTCGGTGGGGGACAGGTTGGTCGAGAAGACGACCTGGCAGAGGAACGGCAGCTCGATCTTTCGTCCGGAGGCGGAGAGGTCGAGGTAGTCGACCTTCTTCTCCATGGGCACGATGAAACGGTTCAGGAGGCGCATCGGCGGCACCTCCTGGCGGCCGAAGTCGTCGATGACGAAAACGCCCGCGTTCGCCTTCCACTGCAGAGGCGCCTCGTAATAGCGGTTCTGCGCGTCGTAGGTGAGGTCCAGCTGCTGCAGCTTGAGCTCGCCACCTGCAACGACCACCGGCCGCTCGACCTTGACCAACCTGCGGTCGATGGGCTGCGCCCCGTCGGCGATCTTGTGGTAGACGGGGTCGATCACGCGGATGATCTCGTCACCGATCGCGACGGCGTGGGGGATCTCGACCGCCGCGCCCATCAAGAGCGCCATGCGCTCCGTGATCGTGCTCTTGCCGTTGCCTGGGGCCCCGAAGATGAACAGCGACGCTCGGGACACCATGGCGCCGCCGATCTGGTCGATGACGTGCTGCTCGAGCTCCAGCGTCCCCAGCGCCTTCTTCAACGACGCGTCATTGACGTTGGCCTTGCCCGTGACCTGCGAGCGAATCAGCGTCAGGTAATCCTCGAAGTTGATGGGGCAAGGGCCGAGGTACCGCGTCTGCACCGCGGACATCTCGGCGGCGCGCTGGCGGCCGGCGCTCGAAACCGTGTAGTTCATGCGTACGGGAATCGGGCGCCCCTCGAGGCCTGGTTCGTTGGAGAAGCCCATGGTGTCCATGAGCTGGGTCTTCTGGAATTCCTCGATGAGCGGCTGCAGGGTTTCGAACGGGAGCCCCAACCTGGTCTCGACCGCGGCCCCGCTCAGCTGGTCCGCAAAGGCCAACGTGCGCAGCAAGAGACTCGCGACGAGGTCCCTTCTGACGTGTAAATCCTCGATTCTCTTGGGGGCTTCGATCGCGCCTGTCTGCATCGCCGCGCAAATATACCAATCGCCGCTCGGATGCCATTCCTGATAGCAGGGGGGCTGCGCTCGTAAAATCCACAGCACCCGTGCCGGAATACGCTGCCCTTGACCTCGAGACGACCGGTCTCGACCCGGGCCGCGACCGAGTCATCGAGGTGGGCGCGGTCGCTTTCACGCCCGATCGTGTGACTGGTTCCATGGAGCGCCTGGTCGACCCGGGCCGATCCGTGCCCGAACCAGTGCTGAGGCTGACGGGCATCAAGCCGGAAGAGCTGCGCGGAGCCGCGACCGAAGAGGCCGCCCTGGCCGAGCTGGGGGCATTTCTCCGCGGCCGGCAGCCCGTTGGCCACGGCGCGCGGCTCGATGTCGACTTCCTGGTCGCCGCCGGCCATTGGGACGAGTCGGCCGAGATACTCGATACGCTCGACGTGGCCAGGATCCTGATGCCGGCCGCGGCGAGTCACAGCTTGCCGCTGTTGGCGACCGAGCTCGGCTTCGGACAGCCACGTCCGCATCGCGCGTTCGATGACGCAGACGCGACGAGGCAGCTCCTGTTGCGCCTGCGTGAGGAGGCCGTCGCGCTCGAGGAAGGGCTGAAAGAATCGATGCTCGCGCTGGTCGCACCCTATCCGTGGCCCCTTGCGCGGTTCTTCGCCGACTCGCTCACAGCGCCCAACCCGGACCCCTTGCCGGCGTCAGCCGTGCGCGCGCATGCACAGCACGAGGCGAAGCCCGCCGGGCTTCCGCCCGACGACCCCGGCGTCGTGGCGGCGCTTCTCGGTCCCGAAGGTCCGCTCGCCGGTCTCCTGCCCGGCTACGAGCACCGCGAACCGCAGATGCAGATGCTCCTCGCGGTCGCCCAGATCCAGGGTCGAGGCGGCAACCTGCTCGTCGAGGCCGGCACCGGCACGGGCAAGAGCCTCGCGTACCTGGTGCCATCGATCGCGAGGGCTGTCCGGCACAGCGAACGGGTGGTGGTCTCGACGGACACCCACACGCTCCAGGAGCAGCTGATGGGCAAGGATCTCCCGAGGCTGCGCGAGTGGCTGCCGTGGGACTTCAAGGCGTGCCTGCTCAAGGGCCGCTCCAACTATGTGTCGCTGCGCCGATGGCGCCGTTATCTGGCCGAGCCCTGCCACGACTCCGACGAGCTGCGCTTCAAGCTCAAAGTTCTCGTCTGGCTGCACAGCACCGAAAGCGGCGATCGCTCAGAGCTTCGGCTGCACGGTCGGGAAGAGGTGTTCTGGGCGCGCATCGCGTCCGACCCCCTGGACTGTGTCGGCATCCACTGCACCAAAGAGGACTGCTACGTGCACAGGGCTCGTGCTGAAGCTGAGGTGTCGGACATCGTGGTGGTCAATCACGCCCTGCTGCTGGCTGACGCCGAGATCGGTGGCGGGCTGCTACCGGAGTACGACCACCTGGTCATCGACGAAGCCCACCATCTCGAGGAAGCAGCCACACGTGGCCTGCGCCAGGAGGTGGACGGGCCGGGTCTGCAGGCCCTCATCGAAAGGTTGGGCGCGCAAGGTCAGCCTGGGTTGCTTTCTGAGCTGCGCCGGCAGCCTCACCTCGGGGCCTCGGACGACGCGTTCGCCGAGGCGGCGCCTCACGCACTGGTGGCGGGCGAGCGCGTGCGAGAGCTCTTCGGGCTGGCCGTCGGTTGGGTCGCGAGCCGTCTCAACGATGCCGAGAGGCGCGAAGACTCCTTGCGCATCACGCAGCAGGTGCGCGATGACGAAGGCTGGGAGAGCGTGCGCCTGGCCGGAGAGAACGCGACGACCTCGCTGGCGGCTCTGGATGCGGCGATGCGACGCGCCGTGGGAGGAGCGCGCGAGTGGCTCGGTGGAACCGAGCCCGACCAGGGCGTCCGCGAGCTGGAGATAATCCGCGGCCGCCTGCAAGCCGCGAACACGCTGCTGAGCGAGGCGCTGCTCGCGCCAGATCCCAACCGTGTCTACTGGTTCATGCTCGCGGCCCGCAGCGAAAACCTCGTCCTGCGCGCTGCGCCCATCAACGTGGGCACCCTCCTTCGCGAGCGCGTTTACTCGGAGCGCCGTTCGACCGTCTTCACGTCCGCGACACTTGCGGTGGGGGGGACCTTCGACTACTTCCGATCGCGGATCGGTCTGGGCCCTCAGGCCGAGGAGCTGATCCTTCCCTCGCCCTTCGACTTCCTCCACCAGGCTCTCGTGTGCCTGCCGACCGATCTGCCCGGGCCAGACCACGTGGACTTTGACATCGGCGTGGAGGAGATCGTGGCTGCCCTGGCACGAAAGGTCGGTGGCCGTACCCTCGTCCTCTTCACATCGCACCGGCAGCTCCGTGATGTGCACGCGGCGCTCAAGCAGAGGGTCGATCTCGACGACGTGCTCATCCTCGCCCAGGGCATCGACGGCCAGCGGCGGCCGTTGTTGAAGGCGTTCGAGGAGGCGGACCGGCCGCTGTTGCTCGGCACGTCGAGCTTCTGGGAAGGAATCGACGTCCCGGGCGAACGCCTCAGCTGCGTCGTGATGGTCAGGCTTCCGTTTCCGGTGCCAACAGATCCGGTTTACGCCGCTCGTGCCGAGCTCGTCCGCGACGCCTTCACGCAGCTCGCGCTTCCGCAAGCGGCGCTGCGCCTCAAGCAAGGCTTCGGGCGTCTGATTCGAAGGTCGAGCGACCGCGGCGCGGTCGTCATCCTCGACAACCGGATCCTCGGGCGCGACTACGGCAAGGCATTTCTCGACGTGCTCCCACCCGCCTCGCGTTACGTGGGCCCATCGGCCGAGATCTCCGAACGGGTGGGTGCCTGGCTGGAATCCTCCCCGCCACGCGGGGAGGTCCCGACCGGCTCGGCTTACGAGCCTCTGCGGGGTGGGGGGCAACATTCTGCCGACTAGCTGGTGAGCCGATTGTTCGTGGTGGCGACACCGATTGGGAACCTTGAAGACGTGAGCGCTCGGGCGGTACGTGTATTGGGAGAGGTGCGGGCGATCGCGGCCGAGGACACCCGCGTCACGGCGAGGCTACTCGCGCGCCACAGCATCCGCAAGCCGATGATCAGCTACCGCGCACCGGTCGAGCGCCGCGGCCTGCCTCGTGTCATGGGCGCGCTCGATGAGGGCGACGTCGCGCTCGTGAGCGATGCGGGTACGCCCACGCTGTCGGACCCCGGCCAGGCCCTGGTCACGGCCGCGTGGGCGGCGGGCCACACCGTGGTTCCAATCCCCGGCCCGAGCTCGGTCACCGCGGCGCTTTCGATCGCCGGGTATGGGGGTCTCGGTTTCACCTTTGTCGGCTACCTGCCTCGCAAGCCGGGCGAGATGCGCCGGTTCCTGGAGTCGATCGCCGGCGATCGCCGGCCGACGGTGGCGTTCGATTCGCCGTTCCGCATCCGCAAATCTCTGGCGGTGATCGCGGAAACGCTCCCCGAGAGAAGCCTCACTCTCACCCGCGAGCTCACGAAAGTCCACGAGGAGGTCCTGCGCGGCACCGCGGCCGAGGTGCTGGCTGCCCTCGGTGAGCGAACGCGCGGCGAGTTTACGCTTGTGATCTCCGGTGCCTGATCAAAGAACAGTCCTGGTTGCGCCGGCGTGGCCTTACGCCAACGGCCCTCGCCACATCGGCCACGTGGCCGGCTTCGCCGTGCCCGCCGACGTGCTCGCGAGGTTCGAACGTCTGCGAGGTTCGCGCGTGCTGATGGCGAGCGGAACCGATGAGCACGGCACGCCAATCACCTATGAGGCCGACAAGCTGGGCGTGGCCCCAAGAGAATTCGTCGACCGCAACAACGCACTGATCGTCGAAGACCTTCGGCGCCTGGGGATGACGTACGACATCTTCACGCGGACCACGACGCGCAACCACTACCGCGTCACCCAGGACATGTTTCTGAAGCTGTACGAGAAGGGCTACCTGGTCAAGAAGACGCAGATGGGCGCGTTCGACCCGGTCAGCGGCCGAACGCTGCCCGACCGCTACATCGAAGGCAAGTGCCCGATCTGCGGCTTCGACTCGGCGCGAGGCGACCAGTGCGAGAACTGCGGCAATCAGCTCGACCCCATCGACCTGATCAATCCTCACCAGCGCGGCAGCAACGCGCCAGTCGAGTTCAAGGAGACCGAGCACTTCTTCTTCGACCTGCCGGCGCTCGGCGACCAGCTGAAGGAATGGATCGAGCATCACGACAACTGGCGCCCGAACGTCCGCAAGTACTCGCTCGAATTCGTCCGCAACCTGAAGCCGCGAGCCATCACGCGCGACCTCGATTGGGGCGTGCCGGTGCCGCTCCCAGGCTGGGAGGACAACCCACACAAGAAGATCTACGTCTGGTTCGATGCCGTCATCGGCTATCTGTCGGCGTCCATCGAGTGGGCGGCACAGAAAGGTGATCCGGACGCATGGAAGGAGTGGTGGCAGAACGATGGGGCCTGGCACTACTACGTGATGGGCAAGGACAACATCACGTTTCACACCGTGCTCTGGCCGGCGATCCTGATGGGGGTCGGCAACCTCAAGCTGCCCGACGAGATCGTCGCCAGCGAGTACCTGAACATGGCCGGCAAGAAGCTGTCGACCAGCCGCGGGCAGGTCATCTATGTGCGCGACGTGCTCGAGCGATACGACCCCGACGCCTTGCGCTACTACCTGATGATCGCGGGACCAGAGAACCAGGACACCGACTTCACGTGGGCTGAGTTCGTGCGCCGGAACAACGACGAGCTCGTCGGCACGTGGGGGAACCTCGTCCAGCGCACACTCGTCCCCGCCCAGCGCGACTTCGGCGCTGTGCCGCAGCCGGAGAAGCTCACTGAGGCGGACGAAGTCCTCATCAAGGACGTCGAAGCGGGCCTCGACCGGGTTGCGCTCGAGCTGGGCCAGGCACGTTTTCAGATCGCTCTGCGCCATGCGATGACGATGGCGGCCAAGGTCAATGTCTACCTCGGCACCGAGCAGCCGTGGCACACGATCAAGACCGACCGCGCGAGGGCAGGCACAGTGCTTTACGTCGCTCTGCGCTGTGTCGACAACGTGAAGACCATGCTCACTCCATTCCTTCCCTTTTCCTCGCAGCGTCTCCATCAGATGCTTGGCTACGACGACGTGATCGCCCCGCAGCCGGAAGTGCACGAGTTTTCTGAGGACGGTGATTCGCATCTGGTGCTCACCGGCACCTATGAAAGCGTCGACCGATGGCAACCGTCGGCGCTCGAGCCAGGGCGCGCCCTGAAGCCTCCCCAGGCGCTTTTCAAGAGGCTCGATGACGTAACACCCACGAACGCGGCCGACGAAGAGGAGCTGCCCGCATCTTCGTAGACACGCATTGCCACCTCGAGGAGCTCGGTGATGCCGACGAGGTGGTGAAGCAGGCGGTTGCCGCCGGCGTCACTCGAATCGTCGCGGTCGGCGTCGACCTCGAGCACAGCCTGCGGGCGCTGGAGCTCGCTCAACGCCACCCCGAGGTTTTCGCCGGCGTCGGGCACTACCCCACCGAACCGGCGGCGCCTGACATCGCCGCGCTGCGAACGCTTGCGTCCGACCGACGTGTCGTCGCAATCGGGGAGGTGGGGCTCGATTTCCAGGACGCGCACGCGCCAGACCGTGACGTGCAGATGTCACGGCTTGATGAGCTGTTCGCGCTCGCGGTCGAGTTGGACCTGCCCGTGTCGATCCACAATCGCGGCGCCGCCGCGGAAGTCGCAGCTGCAATCACCGCGCATCCCGGGCTGCGGGGAGCCATGCATTACTTCGCGCTCGAGTGGGATTGGGCTGAGCGCTTTCTCGACCTTCGCTTCTATCTGTCGTTCGCGGGCCTGGTCACCCGGCCGAGCAGGAACGCTCTGCGTGACGTGGTCAAGCAGTGTCCCGCGGATCGGCTCCTCCTGGAGACCGATTCGCCATACGGCCAGGCGCACAAACGCATGGGAGTTCCGAACCGGCCCGCGTACCTGCTCGACACCGCGACGCTCGTCGCCGAGCTGAGGGGCTGCAGCCTCGACGAGCTGGCGCAAATCGAGCGCGACAATGCGTTCGCCCTCTTCCGAAAGATGACTTGATGGATCCCGCCGACCCCGACCAGCTCGCGCGGCTGCTGCGCCGTCACCGCGTCGACCTCAAGCATTCGCTTGGTCAGAACTTCATCGTCGATGCCGGCATTCGAGACCGCATCGCGGACGCCGCCGGCCTCACTCCGGAAGACGATGTCCTGGAGGTGGGGGCGGGCGCCGGAGGACTGACGGTTGCTCTCGCGAGCCGGGCCCGGCGCGTCACAGCCGTAGAGCTCGACCACCGGTTGATCCCAGTCCTGAAGGAGGTGTCCTCGGGCCTCGAGAACGTCGACGTCATCGAGTCCGACATCCTCAAGTTCGATCCATCACCTGCGTTTCCGCGCGGCGGCCATGTCGTGGCGGGCAACATCCCGTACAACCTGACCGGGGCTTTGATTCGCAAAGTCCTGGACCGCGAGCCAAGACCACGTCGCCTGTCGCTCGTCGTGCAGAAGGAGGTCGCGGAGCGATGGACGGCGACCGTCGGCGCAAGCCTGGCCACGGTCGCAGTGCAAGTGTTCGCGACGGCGCGCCTGCTCTTCACGATCCCCGCCTCGGCGTTCATGCCGCCGCCCGGTGTGGATTCCGCCTGCGTCGTGCTCGAGGTGCGGAAGCGCCCAGCCGTCGATATCACAGACCTCGATGCCTTTTTTCGGCTGGTCGAGGCCGTATTCCAGTTCCGCCGGAAGCAGCTGGGCGGAGCGTTGGGCCGGATCAGTGGTATCGGCAGCACGCGCGCCGGAGCACGTCTACGCGAGGCTGGAATCGATCCGGAGAGACGAGCACAGACACTCGATCTTGGCGAATGGGAGATCCTCTACCGGGCGTTCAACCGCGAACCGGGTCGCTAAGCTCTGACCCCGGTGGAAGCGCCAATCCGGTTTCCGGTCGAGACGCCGGGCGGCTTTCGGGCCGTCCTGCGGTTTACGGCCTTCAGAAACATCTGGTTCGCACAGCTCGCCGCGCAGCTGGCGGATAAGTTCCTCCTTTTCTCGCTGATCGTCCTCGCCTTCAAGATCTCCGGTGGCAGCACGCCGGTCGCGATCGTGATCCTGACCTACACCGTGCCATCGGTGCTGTTCGCGCCGCCCGCAGGAGTCATCGCCGATCGCATGAATCGCAAGCAGATCATGATGTGGTCGAACTTCGGCCGTGCTGCGGCAGTGGCATTGATCCCGCTGGCTGCGCTCGTCCCGGGTCTGAGCAACGACTTCCTACATCTGCTTCTTATCACGCTCATCTTCTCGTCGGTGGGCCAGCTGTTCGCGCCGGCCGAAGCGGCGGTCATCCCGACCATCCTTCCGCGATCCGCGTTGATCACCGCCAACTCGATGGCGCTGCTGACGATGGTGCTCACCCTTGTCGTCGGTGGCGCCTTGGCCCCGATCCTGTCGCGCATCGACCTGTACACGCCCTACTGGATGGCTGCCGTGCTTCTCACGATTGCGGGCGCTTTGATCTTTGCGTCCGACATCCCCCCGCTGGAGCGAACCCACGAGCCGCCCGTTACGGAGTCGCGCAACCGCTTCCACCTGATGATGGTGGACATCAAGGAAGGCCTGGATGCTTTGCGGGCATCCCGGGGCCTGATGCTCGCATTCGGCCAGGTGAGCATTGCGGTGCTCGTCCTCTTCATGCTGTTCACCCTCGCCCCGGCATACGTGAGCCATGTCATCGGCATCGCCGCGCAGGACTCATACGTGATCCTCGGGCCCGCCACCGGCGGCGCCATCCTCAGCGCCGTGCTGCTGGGTCAGTTCCTGCGCAACATCGACCGATCCAAGGTCCTGGTCGGCTCATTGATCGCGAACGGAGTGACCCTGCTGGCGCTGGCAGCAATACCTCAAGCCATGGAGCAGGTGCCCGACCTGCACGTCCACGCCCGGCTCACGGGCGCGGTGTTCAGCCTTCTGCTCGGCATCGAGTTCGGGGCGATCATGATCCCTGCGATCACGTACCTCATGGAGAGCACGAGCGACGAGATCCGCGGCCGGATCTTCGCCCTCCTCTACATGGTGATCAACGGCGTCACGGCAGTCCCGGTGCTGGCCGCCGCGGCGCTGTCCGACCTCATCGGCACAGCGCACGTGATCGGTGGGTTGGGCGGCCTCTTGATCGCCACGGCCGTCGCGATCCTCACAGTCGGGCGGCGCGCCATCGCGCCAGGACCGCAATGACGACGACAAGGACGACCACGAGGAGGCCGCCGATGCCGATCGCCCGGATGACGCCGGCGATCAGCGACAGGTTGCTGCCCAGCACGTAGCCGGCCACGCCGACGGCGACGGCCCAGGCCAGGCCGCCGAGCGCGCTGAAAACCTGGAAGCGCCAGAAGGGCATGTGGGCCATACCCGCGAGCATCGAACCCCAGGTGCGGAGGCCGAGGATGAACCGCGCGGCGAGAACGGCCTTGTCGCCGTGGCGGGCGAAGAACAGCTCGGCGTGAGCGATGTGGGCCGGGCCGATGCGGAACAGATTGCCAAACCGTTCGACGAATGGCCGGCCGCCGCGATAGCCGAGGTAGTAGCCGATGTCGGCGCCGACGACCGAGCCAAGAAAGCCGAACAGGATGACCAGCACGATGCTCTGGTCCCTCGCCGCCGACCATGCGGCCGCCGCCAGGAGCATGACCTCACCGGGGAAAGGGATGCCGGCGCTCTCGATGAGGATGCCAAGTCCGGCCGCCGGGTAGCCGATGGCGTCGACTATTGAGGTAGGACTCATGAATTCACCTCCCCACTTGTGGGGAGGTCGGGCCCGAAGGGCCCGGGTGGGGGTGATGGCACCCGCAGCGCCGCCGGAGTGAACGGAGCTCTCTCAAAGCGCTCATATACTGACGGCCTCATGGCGGATTACGGCGATCACGAGTCGAGCGAAGACCCGCTCCACATCCTTCGGCACTCGACCGCGCACCTGCTCGCCGCCGCTGTGATGGAGCTCTACCCCGACGCCAAGTACGGCATCGGACCACCGGTGCAGGACGGCTTCTATTACGACTTCGCCTTCACCAGGCCGATCTCGGAGTCGGACCTGGGCGCGATCGAGTCGCGCATGCGGCGGATCGCCCAGGAGGATCGGCCGTTCGTCAAAGAGGTCATGACCCGGCAGCAAGCGCTCGACGAGTTTCGCAAGCGGGGCCAGGACTACAAAGTCGAGCTGATCAACGACAAGGTCGAAGGCGACGAGGTGTCTGTGTATCGGACGGGCGACTTCCTCGACCTTTGTCGCGGCCCTCACGTGCGCTCCACAAAAGAGCTCAAGGCTTTCAAGCTTCTGCGCGTCGCCGGGGCGTACTGGCGTGGAGACGAGAAGCAGCCCCAGCTGACCCGGATCTACGGAACCGCGTGGCCATCAGCGAAGGAGCTCGAGGAGCATCTGAAGTTCCTCGAGGACGCCGAGAAGCGGGATCACAAGAAGCTGGGCAAGGACCTGAAGCTCTTCATGGTCGACGAACGCGTCGGCCCTGGCCTTCCCCTCTGGCTGCCGGCCGGAGCCACGGTGCGCAGAGAGCTCGAGCGATTCATCGTCGACGAGGAGCTCGCGCGCGGCTACGTTCATGTGCGCACGCCCGACGTCGCCCGCCTCGACCTCTACCGGCAGAGCGGCCACGCGAAGCTGTACGCCGAGTACATGTATCCGCCGATACGGTTCGAGGACGGCGAGGAGCTCGAGCTCCGGCCCGTCAACTGCCCGCACCACATCGTCATCTACCAGTCGGAGCTGCGCAGCTATCGCGAGCTTCCTGTTCGCATCGCAGAGATCGGCAACAACTGGCGCTATGAGCGATCCGGCACCCTGATCGGGCTCAACCGTGTGCGCATGTTCGCCCTCAACGACGCGCACATCTTCTGCACTCCTGACCAGCTGATGGACGAGGTCAAGGGATCCATCGACCTTGCGCTCTACTTCTCGAACGTGCTAGGGATCGACGAGTTCTCGTACCGGCTGTCGACCCGCGACGACGCGAAGGAGAAGTGGCTGGGCACGGAGGAGCAGTGGCAGATCGCCGAGGCGGCGCTCAGCGAGGCGCTGGAGTCGATGGGCCAGAAGTACGAGCGGGGACTGGGGGAAGCCGCGTTCTACGGCCCCAAGATCGACTTCCAGGTGCGCGACGCGCATCGCCGAGAGTTCACCAACTCGACCGTGCAGGTGGACTTCCAGCTTCCTGAGCGTTTCGATCTCGAGTTCGTCGCCGAGGACGGATCTCGCCAGCGTCCGGTCATGGTCCACCGCGGCGCCGCCGGCTCGATGGAACGGCTCTTCAGCTACCTGATCGAGCGCTACGCCGGCGCCTTTCCGACCTGGCTGCATCCGGTGCAGGTGGTGGTGATCCCGATCACCGACGCCGAGCGGGACTATGCCAGGCGCGTTGTTGAAACGCTTCGCAAGGCAAAGTTGCGAGTTGAAGTCGACGACCGCTCAGAGCGAATGCAGCGCAAGATCCGCGACGCGCAGGCCCGCAAGGTCCCTTACATGGCCATCGTCGGGGGGCGCGAAGCGGAGACCGGGCACGTCAATGTCCGCGACCGCTCAGGTGGCCAGACTGACGAGGTCCTCGAGGCATTCGTGCATCGCGTCGCTGAGGAGGTCGCGGAGCGACGCCGGTAGTGCCCTAGCTGTCCAGCTGGATATGGATCTCCGTCTGCCGGCCTCGACCGAGGAAATCCACCGTCCCGATTGTCTGCGGTCGTGAGACGCGCTGAAATTGAATCTGTCCAATGGACGCGATATAGGCGGTCACCTTCCAGTCGCCGCTGCTGAGCTTCTCGTTGTAGAAGGCCGAGACGGTGGTTGAATCGTCATTCGACTCGAGGACGATCCGGCACTGTTTCGAATCGCCAGGCGTCAGCCCGGTCCCGACGTACGTGTTCTCGCTCGCGACCGTTGCGCCGGGATAGCTGGGGAAGTCTGACGGCAGGCAGCTGAAGCCCCCGTGCTGGAACGAGTTGACCAGGTTGTAGACCCCGACGCCGGCGCCGACCAACCCAATCACGAGCAGCACCGCGCACCCACCAGCGACCCACCAGATCCACGTGTGCGAGCTCCGTCGGGCCGCCTGCGGGTATGCCGGTGCGGACGCCGGCACCCAGCGCGCGCCATCCCATCGCCACATGCCGTCGGGTGACAGCTGGCCGGGCTGGACCGGTGGCTGCGCAGCCATCCGGGTATTTTCGCCTTCTCAGCTATAAAGGTGAACCGTGTACTCCGCGTGGTCGTCTCTGACGCCGACGTCGATCGTCCCGGAAGTCTTGGACCTTTTCTTGCTTCAAAACGCGATGTGGCGGGTCGCGGGCTGGGCCGCCGTTCAGAGGCCTCCGGGCAACCGACCTGCGCAGATCCCCTGTGCCGCGACAGGGATCACGGCGCCGGTGGTGACGTTGCCGATGCGCGGCTGCTGCTGGATGTCGCCACCCGAGATCACGTGCGTGGCATCCAACCAGCCGCAAACAAGCATGTTCAGCGTCCTGCCAACGCCCTCGATCGTTGTCGTGGAGCTCGTCGGCACGGCGACGGCGGTACCGTCAGGCGACAAATATGCGGGACCTGCCCCTTTGATCGCGAACGAACGCCTGGTCACCGCGGTCCAGTCGACGACACTGGCCTGGGTACCGCTCGTGTTCTCGCAAACAGCGCCCGCGGGCGAAGGCGACCCCACGATCACGCAGTTGTTGCCGCCGATCGTGAACCTTCGCGACGCAGTGGCCGGATCGACGACATGGAGCTCCAGCGGCCCTGCCGAGAATGGCCCGCCGCCCTGGGTGCAGGCCGGCACCTTCGCCAGCACCAGGCTGGTGCTCCCACGCCAGCCGATCGGCCAGAGTCCGAACGCGCTGGACGAGCTGAAGATGTCCACGTGGTTGGTGCTCCCGTTGAGATCTTCGACGTAGAGGCGCACTGAAACACCGGTGGCCATGTAATCGCTCACGACGACCGCGATTCGCTGGTCGTCGGGGCTGACCGAGAACATGCTGCGGCGGCCGCCTCCCGTGGGGACAGTTGTGGCGCGGCCGGTCTCTCCCTGAACGGTCATGAACCGCACGACCCCTTGCGCATCCATGTAGTAGGCACGGTCGTCGCTTGTGCTGACGGGTATCGGCACCACAGCCGCGGCCGCGTCGCCGCACGAGACCGGGGTCGGCGTGCTGGCGGTCGCCGAGCCGACGACCTTGCCGTTGATGGCGACGATGCTCACGGTGTAGGTGTCGCCCGAGGTCGGGGTCGCCAGCACGGCAAACGAGCCGGTGATGGGAACGGGTGACGCCGCAGGCGAGGACGCCGCTGAGGGCGACGTATCGGAAGCGGGGGAGGCGGTGGCGGCAGATGCGGTCGGGTTCGCCGATGGGCTGGTGCGGGCGGCCGATCCCTGGCCTCCGCAACCGGCCACGAGGATGGCGACCGCCAGCAGGAATGTAGGGTGCTTCACGGCGGGAATCGTAGGTGTTCGGACTCGGAGGTCCGCCGCATATTTCGCGGCATCGGCGGCCGGAGCCAAGGAAAGGGTGGCGCTAGGAGGAGCGCATCGCCAGATGCGTGACGACGCGGCGCCGGGCCCCTTGACGCAGGCTTCAGCGCCCCTCTCGGGGTCCCCGCAGAATCGCAAGATTCCGCGGGGTGAGACGGCGCCCGGACGCCTAGGCCGCGAAGATGCAAGGAACTTCCGAGGCCGGACACCACGTAGCTGAACGCTCCTTTTGCGCACGCGGTTACGTTTCAGGTACCATCCTGCATCTGAAGCAGGGCCCGACCCTCACCCCCAGGGCGCAGCTCGAAGGGGTACGGTATAGACGGACGGCTCCTGCTGTCCGTTTTGTTTTATGTGGTTGGAGGAATACTAAGAACACTGAATTTGGCCGAGGTAACGTCTCATCTCGTTTAAGGAGCTAAGGATCAACGATCAGATCCGCAGTTCCGAAGTGCGGCTGATCGACGACCAGAACAACCAGCTCGGGGTGCTTTCCCTGGACGCCGCTCTGCGTATCGCCAGCGAGAAGGGGCTCGACCTCGTCGAGGTGGCGCCACAAGCGAGCCCGCCGGTCTGCCGGCTCATGGACTACGGACGCTTCAAGTTCGAGACCATCAAGCGCGAGAAGGACCAGCGCCGCAAGCAGAACGTCATCAAGCTCAAGGAGATGAAGCTGCGGCCGAAGGTGGCCGAACACGATTTCCAGACCAAGTTCAAGGGTTTGAAGCAGTTCTTGGAAGCAGGCGAGAAGGTGAAGGTGACGATCATGTTTCGGGGCCGCGAGATGGTCCACCAGGACATCGGGAGGAGAATCCTCGACCGGGTGGCCGACGACGCACGCCCCTTCGCGGTGGTCGAGCGCCAGCCGCTTCTCGAGGGCAAGAACCTCTTCATGATCCTGGCGCCCAGCCGGCAGGGAGCCGCGACTAGCGCAGGCAAGGAGACCGCGACCAGTGCCTAAGCTCAAGACCCGCAAGGGTTTGGCGAAACGCATCCGCGTCACGAAGACGGGCAAGCTCATGCGCGTGAGCGCACAGAAGAGCCACCTCCTCGAGCACAAGTCGAAGAAGCGGAAGCGGACCTACCACAAGGAGCAGCCGGTGCACCACAGCGACCGCAAGACGGTCCGCCGTGCACTGGGTATCTAGATAGATGGCAAGAATCAAGCGAGGCGTGCCCGCGCATCGGCGCCACAAGGCGATCCTCGATCGCGCCAAGGGCTTCCGGCTTTCGAAGAAGCTGCTCTTCCGCCCCGCCAACGAGGCGGTGCTGCACGCCCTCGCATACGCATACCGTGACCGGCGCCGCCGCAAGCGCGAGATGCGGCAGCTCTGGATCGCTCGCATCAACGCAGCGTCGAGGCAGTCGGGACTGCCCTACAACAAGCTGATGCACGGCCTTCGCCAGGCCGGAGTGGAGATCGACCGCAAAGTGCTGGCTGACCTGGCCGTGCGCGACAGCGGTTCCTTTGCTCGGCTGGTGGAGGTTGCGAAAAACTCCCTCTAGCGACCAGCTCATCAGCAGCCCGGACAACGACGTCGTCCGTCGCTTGCGGCGACTCGCCGGCCGGCGCGAGCCAGGCCTCGCCCTCCTGGAAGGTCCGCGCGTGCTCGCAGAAGCAAAGGCGGCAGGCCTGAAGTTCGAGCTGATCGCCGCCAGGGAAGGCGACAAGCTGCCGTTCCACTTCGAATCCCGCGTGACCTTGAGTGCCGGTGCGTTCCGCGCCGCGACGCAAACGGTGACCCCGCAAGGGGTGATCGCCATCGCACGAGTCCATGAGGCTTCGCCCGCGGAAGCGATGCAGGCGGCGCGCGAGGCGCGCTGGCCGCTGGTTGTCCTCGACCGGGTCCAGGATCCCGGCAACGTCGGGGCCATCTGCCGCACCGCGGCTGCCGCGGGCGCGCGTGCGCTGGTCGTTCTCGATGGCACTGCGGATCCATTCGGCGCCAAGGCGGTGCGTGCGTCGGCGGGAAACATCTTCCGGCTGGTCGTCGCGGCTGCGTCCTGGAAAGACCTCGCCTCCCTCGACGGCTACGGCGCAGCCTCGACGGGTGGCGCGTCGCTTGCGACCACGCCGATAGAGAATGCCGGGATGATCGTGCTCGGAAGCGAGGCGCATGGTTTGTCGCGAAAGGACCTGAGAACAGTGACCGTGCCGCTCAGCGACGGCGTTGAATCGCTGAACGTCGCCGCCGCTGCGGCGGTGATCCTGTTCGAGGTGAGGCGGAGGAAAGCCGCATGACCGATCCGCAAAGCCTTACGCAGGAGGCGCTGGAGGCCATCGCTCAGGCGCGTGGCGAAAAGGAGCTCGCGTCGATCGAGGTCGACTACCTCGGCCGCAAGAACGGCCGCATCAGCGTTTTGCTGGCGGGCATCGGCAAGCTTCCGCCTGCCGAACGAGCCGCGCTCGGGCAGGGCGCCAACGAGGCCAAGCGCGCCATCGAAGCCGCGCTCGCGGCCAAGCGCCACCAGCTCGAAGACCGGCGGCTGGCGGACATCGCCGAGACGGAGGCGATCGACATCACCTTCCCGGGTCCGCCCCTCGGTCGCGGGCACGTTCACGTCCTCACGCAGGTGCAGCGCCAGATCGAGACAGTGTTGGAATCGCTTGGCTACAAGGTCGAGCTCGGCCCTGAGGTCGAGACCGAGTGGTACAACTTCGAGGCCCTCAACATCCCGCCCGGCCATCCCGCGCGTGAGAACTGGGATTCCTTCTACTTCACGCCCGACCTACTGCTCCGGGCGCACACCTCGCCGGTGCAGATCCGGGCGATGCAGCGGATCAAGGAGCCGCCGATCTTCATCATCACGCCCGGCCGCTGCTATCGCCGCGACCCGCCAGAAGCGACTCGCCTGCCTTACTTCAGCCAGGTCGAAGGGCTGGCGATCGACAAGGCCCTCACCGTCGGAGACATGAAGGGCACGCTGCTGTACATGATCCAGTCCCTCTACGGCGAGGACCGCAAGGTGCGCGTTCGGCCGAGCTACTTTCCATTCACGGAGCCGAGCTTCGAGTTCGACGTGACGTGCGGCATCTGCGCGGGCGCGGGCTGCAAGAGTTGCCGGTACAAGGGCTGGCTGGAGGTGGGCGGGTGCGGCATGGTGCATCCGCAGGTGCTGCGCAACGGTGGCATCGACCCCGAGAAGTGGAACGGCTACGCATGGGGCTTCGGCATCGAGCGCATGGCGATGCTCAAGTACGACATCGAGGACATCCGCCTCTTATACGAATCCGACCTTCGATTTCTGGAACAGTTCTAAGCGGCGGTGAAGCGCCTGCTGCATGCAACCAAGCGATGTCATCAAGGGCGACCGGGAAAGGAAGGGTCAGTTAGCAGGTGAAGATCTCGTACGAGTGGCTCACCGATTTCGTCGACCTCGACGGCGTCACGCCTAAAGAGGCGGCCGACGTGCTCACCCGCGTCGGCATCGAGGTCGAGTCGCTGACCATCATCGATCTGTCCCAGATTGTCATCGGCAAGGTCCTCGAGCAGAAGCCGCACCCGAAGTCGCGCAACCCACTGTGGATTCACCAGGTCGACCTCGGCGACCACACTGAGCAGATCATCGCCGGCGCGCCCAACGCCGTGCCGGGCTCTCTCGTGCCGGTCGCGCTGCCGGGCACGACAGTTCCGAACGGCAAGCTCGTCAAGGACCTGAACATCGCCGGCTTCAGCGCGAAGGGAATGCTCTGCTCGGCCGAGGAGCTGCTGCTCAGCGACGACCACTCGGGCATCCTGATTCTCGACTCGGGTAAGCCAGGCGACCCGCTGACCTCGGTCATCCCGAACCAGGCGATCATGGACGCCGAGGTCACGTCCAACCGGCCGGATTGCATGGGCCACATGGGTGTTGCTCGTGAGCTGGCGGCCGGCCTCGACCGGGTCATGAAGGTCGACTTCATGCCCGCGTTCACCGGCAAGGCCGAACCGGCCGGCCGCGACATGGTCCACGTTTCGATCGACGACCCTGACCTGTGCAGCCGCTACATCGGCGGCGTCATCACCGGCGTCAAGGTCGGTCCAAGCGCTGCGTGGCTGCAGCGTCGCCTTCGCGCGTGCGGCGTACGCCCCATCAACAACCTCGTCGACATCTCCAATTACGTGCTGCTCGAGTACGCGCAGCCCCTTCATGTCTTCGACCTCGGCAAGCTTTCCGGCGCGGAGGTCCACGTCCGGCGGGCGCGAGCGGGCGAGAAGCTGCTGTGTCTCGACGGCGTCGAGCGAGAGCTGACACCCGAGATGCTCGTCATCGCGGACGCCGAAAAGCCGGTCGCGATCGCCGGCGTCATCGGCGGCGAAGAGAGCGCGGTCACCGACGCCACCACCAACGTGCTCCTCGAGTCGGCGACGTTCAACGGACCAAGCGTTCGCCAGACCGCGCGTGCTCTCGGGCTCCGGACCGAAGCCTCGGCCAGGTTCGAGAAGAGCCTGCCGGCAGAGCTTGCTCTGGCGGGCGCAAGGAGGGCGGCAGCCCTCATCTCAGAGCTGGCGGGCGGCGAGGTGCATCGCGAATGGGCCGACATCTACCCGCGGCCGCAGGAGCCCATTCGCATCAGGCTCAAGCCCTGGCTCATCGACGAGGTGCTCGGCATCCACGTGCCACTCGAGGCATCGGAGGGGATACTCGTCAAGCTGGGGTTCCACGTCAGGATCCTTGGCGACGGGGAGTGGGACGTACTACCGCCGGTGTTCAGGCTCGACGTCAGCATTCCGGAGGACCTCGTCGAAGAGGTCGGGCGGGTATGGGGCTACGACCGCGTGCCGCCGACTCTGCCCGGCCGCCGTCAGGATCGTTGGACTCCTTCCGTGCCCAGCGTCGGCCGGCGGCTCGACGCTGCGCGCCAGGTGCTCGCCGGTGCGGGATTCACGGAGACCTGGAGTCCAGCGCTGGTGTCGGGCCGCGTGCTCGAGCAGCTGCGTGTCGGTGCACGCGCGCTGCGCGTCTCCAACGCACTGAGCGATGACATGGACACGCTGCGAACGTCGCTGCTGCCTTCCCTCATCAATGTCGTGGCGCTGAACCGAGACCGCGGCCGCACCGACGTCAAGGTCTACGAGATCGCGTCCGCGTTTCTCGCCCGTGTGGGCGACAAGACGACGCAGCAGCCCGAGGAACCGCAGAGGTTGGGGGTGGTCGCCGCCGCCGGGACCAGCGCCGATTCGGGTCGCGACGCTTTCTACGCCATGAAGTCAGTACTCGATGGCTGCGTTCGCGAGCTGGGCGCGCCTCCATGTACGTACCAGCGCGCGTCTGCCGAGCTGTTCCATCCCGGGCGTTGCGCGGCGGTGTTCCTCGAGGCACGCCAGCTCGGTTACATCGGGGAGCTGCATCCGAGCGTCGTCGCCGAGCTCAACCTCGAAGGGCGCCTGGTCGCGATCGAGATCGACCTCGACCCTGTCCTCGCGACGGCTGCCGTCAGGCGTTCGCAGTCGCTGCCGCGATTCCCCGCGATCGAGCGAGACCTCGCCGTGGTCGTCGAAGAGCACGTGGCCGCGGGTGCGCTGCTGGCAGTGATCAAAGAGGCTGGGCGCGACGTTCTCGAGAGCGTGCGGCCGTTCGACGAATATCGCGGAGCGCAGGTCGCCGAGGGGCACAAGAGCGTCGCATTTGCCTTGACTTTCAGGAGCCCCGAGCGCACCCTGACGGACGCCGAAGTGGACAAGGTGATGGCTGAGATCAGGCTTGCACTGGAAAAGAGGCATGGCGCCGCCTTCAGAACATGAGAGTTTCTGAATGACGTGGGTCGATGCGATACCGATAATCCTGGTGATCGCCTACGGCGTGCTGGGTTACTTCACGGGCGTGCTGCGACGCCTGATCGGGCTGGTTGCCCTTTACGTCGCGTTCGTCGCCGCCACCAACATGGGCCTGTCGGCGGGCAGCATCCTTCAGCAGACATCGAGCGTTGCTGTCGCGGACTCACGCATCTATGGTTTCTTCGGGATCGTCTTCGTCGTCCTCCTCATCATCGACGGCGCCGCCCAGCTCGTGCACACCCAGATCCAGATCGAGGCCATTCTGTTCAACCGCATCTCGGGCGTGGTGATCGGGGTGCTCACCGCGATCCTGCTCTCGGTGCTGCTCACGTACGAGCTCGTGGCCGCCGGCAATCCGAGTGGAGGCGGGCAGCTGGACGCCCTGCAGCAGAACGTCAGGGACGGGGTCAACGGCTCGCACGTGGCGGTGCCGCTTATGAACGCGATCGGCAAGCCGATCGTCGCGATCTTCGACCTCGTCCTGCCCCCGGATCCGCATAACTTCTTCAGCAACCTTCCCGTCACCCCGTAGCCGATGAGCGGGGAGCTGTTCGAGCGCCTGCGTGAACGGGCGGTCGAGATCCACGTCGAGGACCACCTGCGTGCACGTCTCGAGCGCGGCGAGTCGCTGCGTGTGAAGCTCGGCCTCGACCCGACCGCGCCCGACTTGCACGTCGGACACCTTGTCGTCCTCGACGTCCTGCGCGCGTTTCAGGACGACGGCCACACGGTGGTTTTGATCGTCGGCGACTTCACCGCGATGATCGGCGACCCAAGTGGGAGGTCGGAAACGCGTCCGATCCTCACGCGAGAGCAGGTCGACGCTGCAGCGCGCACGTATCTCGACCAGATCCACATGGTGCTGGATCGCGACCGCCTCGAGGTGCGCCGCAACTCCGAATGGCTTGGCGAGATGCAAGGCGCTGACGTGTTGAGGCTCCTGGGGAAAGCAACGTTGCAGCAGGTCCTGCAGCGCGAGGACTTCGCAGACCGACTCAAAGCGGGCACACCTATCGGGGCGCACGAGATCCTGTATCCGTTCAACCAGGCCTACGACTCAGTCGCCATCCAGGCCGATGTCGAGATCGGAGGCACAGACCAGCTGTTCAACCTGCTCTTCGGCCGCGAGATCCAGAAGTCATACGGCCAGGAACCGCAGGATATCGCGGTCTTCCCGCTTCTCGAGGGCACCGACGGCTCCATGAAAATGGGGAAGTCGCTGGGCAACTACATCGGCCTCACCGAGCCGCCCGAGGAGATCTACGGCAAGACGATGTCGATCCCCGACACGCTCATAGAAAAGTATCTGCGGCTTGTTTCCGGTCTCGAAAGACCGGACCTCGATGCGGTGCTCGCGATGAAGCCACGCGACGCCAAGGCGGCGCTGGCGCGCCAGCTCGTGAAACGGCTGCATGGGGAAGGGGCGGCCGCGCGAGCCGAGGAGGCGTTTTCGCGACAGTTCGTTCGGAGAGAGCAACCCGAGAACGTCGAGGAGCATCACATCGATGGCCCGACCGACATCATCAGCCTGCTTGTCGAGACCGGAATCGCAAAGAGCCGAAACGACGCCCGGCGCCTAACCCAACAAGGAGGCGTCCGCAAGAATGGGGAGAAGGTCGACGAAAACGGTCAGGCCGCGATCGGCGACGTCATCTCGGCCCGGCGGCGGTTTATCCGACTGAAGTGAATTAAAATGATCGAAAGCATGTTCGGAGGCTGTTTCTAAGTTGTCTGGTCATTCGAAGTGGGCCGGAATCAAACACAAGAAAGCCATCGTCGACGCCAAGCGCGGCCAGGCGTTCACTCGCGCCAGCCGCGAGATCACCATCGCCGCGAAGGAGGGGGGAGGCAATACCGATGGCAATTTCCGTCTGCGGCTCGCGATGCAGAAGGCACGCGAGATCAACATGCCGACCGACCGCATCCAGAACGCCATCAAGCGCGGCACCGGTGAGCTGGCGGGCGAAAGGCTGGAAGAGGTGCGCTACGAGGGCTACGGCCCCGCCGGCGTCGCCGTCATGGTCGACGCGTTCACCGACAACCGCAACCGAACCTCTGCTTCGATCCGCCACCGCTTTTCGAAGTTCGGCGGCAACCTCGGCGAGACGAACTCGGTTGGTTGGATGTTCGAACGCAAGGGCGTCATGACGGTGAATGCGGGCAAAAAGGACCCCGAGGAGGTCGGCCTCGCGGCAATCGAGGCCGGGGCGGATGACGTGCAGGTCGACGGCCGCTCTGTCGAGGTGACGACCCCGCCCTCAGCGTTTGAGAAGGTGAAGGCGGCACTGGAGGCGCTCGGTGTGACGATCGAGAACGCCGAGATCACGATGCAGCCCCAGCAAACAGTGCCCGTCGGCGAGGACAAAGCCATCGGTGTGCTCAGGCTGATGGAATCTCTCGAGGAAGATGACGACGTCCAGCAGGTCTACGCGAATTTCGACATTCCAAGCAACGTCCTTGAACGCGTCTCAGCACAGGTATGAATGGAATCTGTTGATAGGTCGCAAGTAGGCCGGAGTCACTCCGGCCCTCCCCAGCATCCCAACTTCCAAACGCCTCCCTATCGTGGCCAGGAGAAACCCCAGGGGGGTTTCCGAAAGGGAGGACCGCCATCCTCCCTTTCGCCTTTGATCCTCGGCATCGACCCAGGCCTGGCCGGCACCGGGTTTGCTTTGCTCTCCGGTCCGCTCACCGTTCTCTCCTCCACCACCGTCGTCACCACCCCGGGGCCGGACGGCGCCCGCCTGCTGAAGATCACGCGGCACCTGCGCGACCTGCTGGCGCAGAACTCGCCAGGCGAGGCGTCGCTCGAGGAGCTGTTCATGGGCCGCAACGCGACGAGCGCGATCGGCGTCGCACAGGCGCGCGGCGCCATCCTCATGGTGCTCGAGGAATGCGGGATCCCGGTGTTCGAATACAAACCCGCGCAGGTCAAGATCGTCCTCACCGGCTACGGAAAGGCCGACAAACAACAGATCGCGCGGATGCTGGCGGCGCAGGTGAGGCTTCCCGACGGCAAGCTGGATACCCACGCGCTCGACGCCATCGCCATCGCGGTCTGCCACGCACGCAGTCGCCAGTTCTCGCGTGCTGCCGTAAGGTGATCGCGCATCTCGCCGGCAAGGTGAGGAGGTCCGGACCCGATTTCGTGGTGCTCGATGTCGGCGGGGTCGGCTACATGGTGAGCGTCAGCACGACCACGCGCCAGAAGGTGCCCGCACCAGGCGGCGAGATCGACCTCGACATCCACACCCACGTGCGCGAAGACCAGCTCGCGCTCTACGGTTTCGCATCGGTGGAAGAGCTCGACCTCTTCGAGATGCTCATCCAGGTCGACGGCGTCGGACCGAAGGTCGGGTTGAACATCCTCAGCGCCGCAAGCCTCGAGGTGCTCAAACGCGCGATCGTGAGCGAGGACACGGCGCCGATCCGGCGCGCCAGCGGCGTCGGGCCTAGAACAGCGGCCAAGGTGATCATCGAGCTGAAGCCGAAGCTCGATGCCGTCGCGGAGACCGAGGTCATACCGCGGGCGGCCGCTCTGGCCGGCGACGGGGCGGTCCCCAAGGCTGTCGAGTCGGCGCTGCGCAACCTGGGCTTCTCGTCTCAAGAGGCGCGTACCGGGCTCGAGGCGGTCGACTGGAAGTCATCTCCGACGACGCAGGAGGCGCTCGCCATCGCGCTCAAAGCCCTGGGAAGAAAGTGACGGACAACGACGCGGTGCTCGACGCCCGCACTGACGACGAGCAGTTCGACCTCACGCTTCGTCCGCGGATGCTCTCCGAGTACGTCGGCCAGCGGCAGGTCCGTGAGAACCTCGGCATCCTGCTCGAGGCGGCACGGCGCCGTGGCGAGCCGGTCGAGCATGTGCTCCTGTGCGGACCGCCCGGGCTCGGCAAGACCACCCTGGCGCACATCATCGCCAACGAGCTTGGGGTCGCCATCAAGGTGTCGTCCGGGCCGGCCATCGACCACCAGGGCGCCCTCGGCTCGATCCTTCTGAACCTCACGACGCGAGACGTGTTCTTCATCGACGAGATCCATCGCCTCAACAGCATCGTGGAGGAGTCGCTGTACCCGGCGCTGGAGGACTTCCGCTTCGATGCCGTGCTGGGGAAGGGGGTGGGTGCGAGCGCAGCGACCCTGCCCCTACCGCATTTCACATGCGTCGGAGCCACCACCCGCCAGGGCCTGCTCAGCGGACCTCTGCGCGACCGCTTCGGCGCCGTCTACCGGCTCGACTTCTACAGCAAGGCCGAGCTCGAGAGCATCGTGCGGCGCTCGGCCCGTATCCTCGAGATCGAGATCCATGACGACGCGGTGGCGGAGATCGCGCGGCGGGCGCGAGGAACTCCGCGCATCGCCAACCGCTTGCTGCGCCGCGTTCGTGACTACGCCCAGGTGAGGGGGGATGGCCGCGCCACGGCCGACACCACGAAGCTCGCGCTGGCGATGCTTGACATCGACGCGATCGGGCTCGAGCCCCTCGACCGCCAGCTCCTGGAGACCCTCATCACCAAATTCAAGGGCGGTCCCGTCGGCCTCGACACCATCGCGACCTCTCTGTCGGAGGAACCCGAGACGATCGAGGACGTCCACGAGCCTTACCTGATCCAGATCGGCTTCCTGGCGCGGACGGCGAGAGGGCGGGTCGCCACCGAGCTCGCCTACCGCCACCTCGGCATCGCTCTGCCCGACCCGGGCCCGCACCAGCCCCGTCTTCTATAGAAGCGCGCAGTATTAGGGGGATGGCGGGCGCCGGTCGTCTGCTGCTGATGGTGGGGGTGGCGCCCGGCGAAGCGCTGTGTCGAGATCTCAATCGCGCCACCGAGATGGGAGTTTTTGGTGATCTGTGAGGTAGCCGGGACCGGTTAAACCGGTCCCGGGCGCTTCAGCGGGCTTCGGTCCGAAATCCGCACCCGGCCACCGCGATTTCGGACCGGGAAAGGTTTGGATGTTTAATTAGGGGGATGGCGGGCGCCGGTCGTCTGCTGCTGATGGTGGGGGTGCTGATGATCGTCGTGGGCGGGGCGCTCATGCTCTTCGGGCGCTTCCATCTGCCAGGCGACATCACCTTCCGGAGCGGGAACGTGACCGTTTACTTCCCGATCGCGACCAGCCTCATCCTGTCGGTCATCCTCACGGTGGTCCTGAACGTCCTCTTCCGCCAGCGCTGAGGCGAGTACGATCGGGCGCCGTCGTTCAATCTTCTCTAATGTCGCCTTCCTTCCCGGTCTGAAATCGCGGCGGCTGGGTGCGGATTTCGGACCGAAGTGACCGATGGCGCCAGGTGGTCTGGGTCCGCCAGACCACCTCCTGCGACCGCCGGATCATGAAGGCTCACCCCCCTGCTGCCGTTCTGAGCACGGGGCAGGCGCCATCGCTCACGCCGTACTCCTTAGACTGTTTCGGCTGTGCTGCAGTTGGTCCTGGGCTGGCCGGTTCGACTGGTCATCGTCGGCATGCTGATCTTTTCGCTGTTCGTAGACGGCTCTGGCTACGTCTACCGTTTCGCCAACCACCTCCCCCTCACCGGCAACGTCCAGGGCCTGCCACCGAACTTCGGCGGCTGGCAGCTCTACTTCCATAAAGGCCTCGACCTTGCCGGCGGCACGCACATCGACTATCAGCTGACCAACTTTCCCTCGAATCAGAATCGCGCGGACGTGCTCCAGCGAACCATCACCGTGATCTCCAAGCGCGTCAACTCGTTGGGCGTGAGCGAGCCCGAGATCCGCGGGGCCGGCACCAACAACGACCGCATCACCGTCGACCTCGCGGGGGTGAGCGCCGACCAGGCACAGAAGGTGATCGGCGCCGTCAACCGGCTCGTCTACACGAAGTGGGTGCCGGACACCAAGGTGACCGGCGGCCCGGAGCCCGGCTACAAACCGGCGTTCACCGGCCTCACCGGTGACAACATCCAGAGCGCCACCGCCGTCATCGACCAGAACGGAATCGGCTGGGTCGTGAACGTGGTCTTCACGTCGTCCGGGGCGGACCTCTTCTCCCGACTCACGAGGGACAACGTCGCCGCTTGCCCGGGCGACCCGAACACCACCGCGACCGCCAACTGCGCCGGCCGCCACCTCACGATCTGGCTCGACATCACCCAGCACGACATCGACAACTGGGAGGACCCCACATACGCAGCCAAGGTCTCGCAGACATATGACACGGGCTGCCTTGCGAAGGCGTCACCAACGACCACCTGCCCGAAGCTGCTGGTCGACGCCGTGACCCTTTCCGAGATCGACGGCGGAAACGCCGTCATCAACGGCGGCGGTAACGGATTCCTGCAGACGCAGGCGCAGGACCTCGCGACGGGCATCAACGCCGGCTCGCTTCCCGTTGACCTGCAGGTTCTCAGCGTTCAGCAGGTCAGCGCCACGCTGGGCGCCCAGTCCGTGAAGCTCAGCATCGCCGCGGGGCTCCTCGGGCTCTCGATCGTCGTGCTGTTCATGATCATTTACTACCGCGTGCCCGGATTCCTCGCGAGCCTCGCACTCCTCTTTTACGCGGGCGTGGTGTTTGCAACATTCAAGGTCGTGCCCGTCACGCTCACGCTGGCCGGGATCACCGGGTTCATCCTTTCTGTAGGTATGGCGGTCGACGCCAACGTGCTGATCTTCGAACGCTTCAAGGAAGAGGTGCGAGCTGGGAGGACCATCCCGGCCGCGGTAGACGCCGCCGTGCGCAGGGCATGGCCCGCGATCTGGAACTCCAACGTCTCGACGATCTTCACCTGCCTCATCCTCGCGTTCGTCGGGCCCAACGCGGTGAAGGGGTTCGCCTTCACGCTCTTGATCGGCGTCCTCGCCAGCCTCGTCTCGTCGATTGTGGTCACACACAACCTGCTGGCGATCGTCATGGCGGGCGGGCGGTTCCGGCGCCCGGCGTTGATGGGGGTGGATCGTGTCCGATCCGTCTGAAGAAACCCGGGCGGGAACGGTCGGCACCGACGTCCCGGAGGATGAGGAAGATGAAGACGTAGAGGACGAGGCCGAGGAGCCTAAGCCGACAGCCGATGACCTGGTCGCCAAGGCTCTCGTCGAAACCCCGCCTGCGCCGCCGCGCGTGCGGAAGATCGACTTCGTCAGCCACCGCAACTGGTACTTCTTCTTCTCGCTCCTGATCATCATTCCCGGGATCTACTTCATGGTGACCAAGGGCTTTGCACTCGGCATCGACTTCGCCGGCGGCACGGAGTTCACGGTCCAGTTCCCAAGCTCCGTCACCCAGGCGCAAGTCGAAATCGCCGTCGCGTCGGAGAACATCGACGGAACCGTCATCTCCACAGGGAACGGCGGCTACATCATTCGCTCGGTACCGCTTTCGCCGGCAAGGCAGACGGCGGTCGAAGACGACCTCCGCCAGAAGGTCGGCAACTTCACGCTCGTCCAGGTGCTCGAGGTCGGAGGCACCATCGCGGGAGAGACGATCCGGCTCGCGCTCTTCTCAGTCATCCTCGCCGCAATCGTCATCCTCAGCCTCCTCACTTTCTGGTTCCGCAACGTGCCGGGTGGATGGCGGGCAGGCTTCCAGTTCGGAGGCTCAGCGCTTGCTGCGCTCCTGCATGACGTGTTTCTGCTCACCGGGGTCTTCGCCATCCTGGGCAAGGGATTCGATTTGAAGATCGGCGAGATCAACAGCCTCTTCGTGACAGCGGTCCTGACCGTTGTCGGCTTCTCGGTCCACGACACCATCGTCGTGTTCGACCGAGTTCGCGAGAACCTGCGCGTGAGCCAAAGGTTGTCTTTTGACCAGGTCGTGAACCTCAGCATCATGCAGACGGCCGTGCGGTCGATCATCACCAGCTTCACTGTCGTCCTCGTCCTGGTTGCGATCCTCGTGTCGGGCGGCGACACCTTGAAGGGCTTTGCGCTCGCGCTCCTCATCGGCATCGTCTCGGGTACGTACAGCTCCATCTTCAACGCCGCACCACTCCTCGTGGTCTGGCGCCGGCTGCAACCGCTCCGTTGAACGCACTGCCCGGGCTGGTAATGTGATCCCAGGTCCCCGAACATGCCAACCTGGCCCATATCGTCGATAAGAGAGCTTCTCGAGCCCACCCTCAACCACATGGGCTTTGAGCTCTACGCCCTCGAGCAGTCCGGGGCGGGCGGTCGGACCCTTCGGATCTCGATCGATCACAGCGAGCCGATAACCATCGAAGACTGCGAGCGCGTCAGCCGCGTCGCCGGTCCGCTCCTCGACCACTCGGAGCTCATCGATGGCCCCTACGACCTGGAAGTCTCATCGCCCGGCGCGGAGAGACCGCTGCGGGCGCATGCTGATTACGAACGTTTCAATGGCAAGCGGGTGAACATCCGATATCGCAGCGGACCCGGCGAGACCGTGATCGAAGGGCAGCTGGTCGCCGTCGACTCGGCCGGCATCGCCGTATCCGCACTGGGCGCGCGGAGGAGAGCTCCGGTGATCGTGCATATTTCATGGGATGACGTTGTCGCGGGCAGGCTCGCGGTCGCAATCTGAGCCTTCGACCGAAAGCCTCGCAGACGCCCTGACGGCGCTCTGCGCGGAGGTCGGCATTCCCTTCGAGGAGATGCTCCACACAGTGGAGTCCGCGCTCGCGACCGCGTACATCCGCGCGTTCAACCCGCCGGGCGACGTGCGCGTCACGCTCGACACCACCACCGGTGCGCTCGAGGTGACGAGCCGTGCCGTGCGACCCGACGGCAGCGAGGTGGTCCGCACTCTGCCCTCCGAAGACTTCAAGCGCATGGCCGCCCAGACCGCCAAACATGCTGTGCTCCGCCACATCCACGACCTCGAGCGCGACAAGGTCCTGCGCGACGTCGCCGAGCACCGAGGCGAGCTGGCCACCGGCGTCGTTGATCGCTCGGAGAGCGGGACGGTGTATGTGGACCTCGGGCGCGCGGAGGGAGTGATGCCGCCGGAGGAGCAGATCCCCGGCGAGCAATTGATTCCGGGACGCCCCGTGCTCGTCGTGATCCTCGACGCGCAGCGCAACGCCCGCCAGGCGCAGGTGCGAGTGTCGCGAGCGGCCCGCATGTTCGTCCATCGGCTGATGGAGGCGGAGGTACCGGAGATCAAGGCCGGAACCGTTCAGATCCGGGCGATCGCCCGCGAGCCGGGCCTCCGGACCAAGATCGCGGTTTCAACCACCGAGCCGGGCATCGACCCGGTCGGCGCCTGCGTGGGGCCCAAGGGCGTCCGCCACCGCGCGATTCTCAGCGAGCTTGCCAGCGAGCACATCGACATCGTCCCGTGGTCCGACGATCCGGAAGCCTTCGTCGCCGCATCGCTCGGACCGGCGAAGGCCGAGTCGGTTTCCATCGATCGCGGATCGCGCACGGCGACCGTGCTCGTGCCACGCTCTCAGCTGTCCCTGGCCATCGGGCGAGACGGCCAGAATGCCCGTCTGGCGGCCAAGCTCACCGGTTACCGCATCGACATCAAAGCCGGCGAAAACGACGAGCAGGTGGATGCCGAACCGGCGACATGAAAACCTCCCCACTGGTGGGGAGGGTGGCCCGGACGCGAAGCGCCCCGGCCGGGTGGGGATTCGCACTTGCGTCGCCTGCCGCCAGGAGGCGGGCAAGCGCACCCTGGTGCGGGTGGTGCGAGAAGCGGACGGCGCCGCGGCGGTGGACGCTTCCGGGCGTGCCCCCGGGCGCGGGGCCTACCTTCACCCGGACCCGAGCTGCCTCGAGATCGCGCGCAAGCGAAAGGCTCTGGATCGGGCCCTGAAGGCGACCGTGAACCCTGATTTTTGGGCTCAGCTAGCGCCCTCCCCCCATCTTGGGGAGGAGCGGAGAGGGGCGTAAACAACCGGGTTAGCCCGGAGCACCTCAAGTTTCGAATTCGGCCTGGGCGGCATAATCATACGTTCGGGCATGAAGGCACACGAACTCGCACGCGAACTTGGGATCAGCCAGAAAGAGCTGGTGAACTTCCTCCAGCAGAGGAGGATGCCGCTCAAGAACGCCGCGGCGCCGCTGGCGCCGGGCGCGATCGAGGCTGCCCGCTCGGCCTTCAAACCGTCGGTGGCGGTCAAGGTCGAGGCCAACGGCGAGCGCAAGGTCGTCCTGCCGCCGACCCTGTCGGTCAAGGACCTGGCCGAGAAGCTGGGCGTAAGCCCGGTGGAGGTCATCAAGAAGCTCATGGCATCCAAGATCCTGGCCACCATCAACCAGGTCATCGACTTCTCCACCGCGGAGATCGTGGCTGACGAGTTTGGCTTCACGGTGGAGCCGGTCAAGAGCGAGGACGTGGTCGCCGTCGAGTCCTCGGAGGGCGCCGGCGACGTCGTCACCACCTCGCGTGAGGAGCTCTTCTCGGTCGCCAACGAGGACCCCAGCAAGCTCGTGGCCCGTCCGCCGATCGTCACCGTCCTCGGCCATGTCGACCACGGCAAGACCTCGATCCTCGACGCCATCCGCAAGACCCGCGTGGCGGCAGGCGAGGCCGGCGGGATCACCCAGCGGATTGGTGCATACAAGATCGAGACCGCGGACGGCCACGAAGTCGTTTTCATCGACACCCCCGGCCACGAGGCTTTCACCGCCATGCGCGCCCGTGGCGCGCAGGTCACCGACCTGGTTGTGCTGGTCGTCGCGGCCGATGACGGCGTGATGCCGCAAACGATCGAGGCCATCCATCACGCACGGGCGGCAAAGGTCCCGATCATCGTCGCGATCAACAAGATCGACAAGGACAACGCCAACCCCGAGCGCGTTCACCAGGAGCTCGCGGCGCAGGGACTCGTCACACGTCATTACGGTGGCGAGCTCGAGTGCGTTCACCTGAGCGCCAAGACGGGCCAGGGCATCGACGACCTGCTGACGACCATCGTCCTGTCATCCGACATCCTCGAGCTCAAGGCCAACCCCGACCGCAACGCGATCGGCACGGTGGTCGACGCGCATCTCGAGCGAGGCCGGGGACCCGTCGCGACCGTGCTCGTACAGGCCGGAACGCTCAAGGTCGGCGACGACTTCGTGTGCGGCCACATCTACGGTCGCGTGCGCGCGCTCACCGACGACCGCGGCCAGAGCGTGACCGAGGCTCCGCCCGCGACCCCGGTTGTCGTGTCCGGTATGTCCGAGGTGCCGCAGGCAGGTGACATCTTCCAGGTGGTCGGCTCAGAGAAGGCGGCGCGCCAGATCGCACTCACGAAGCTGACCGAGCGCCGCACCTCGGAAGCAGCCAAGGACGTCGCCCCCCGCATCACCCTCGAGGAGCTGGCGCGCCGCGCTAAGGAAGGCGAGGTCAAAGAGCTCAGCCTTGTGGTCAAGGCCGACGCGCAGGGCACCCTCGAGGCGCTCCTCAGCGCACTGCAGAAGATCGAAGACCCGGTCGTCGCGATCAAGATCGTCGGTCAGGGTGTCGGCGCCGTCAGCGACTCCGACCTTCTGCTCGCCGGTGTCTCCAACGCGATCATCGTGTGCTTCAACCTGAAGCCGACCCCAGCCCAGCAGGCCGCAGCTGAGCGGGCCAAGGTCGAGGTTCGCTATTACGACGTCATCTACAAGCTGACCGAGGACGTGGAGCGGGCGGCCAAGGGGCTGCGTGAGCCGACCTATCGACTCGTTCCAGAGGGGAGAGTGGAAGTAATCACCCCGATCAAGATTCCGCGGCTGGGCATCATCGCTGGGAGTCGCGTCGTTGATGGCAAGGTCAGCCGTGGAGGTTGGGTCAAGCTATACAGGCCCCAAGCGGTCGCGACCAGGGGCGGTGCTGGATCGAGAACGGTAAGCGGCGGCGGTGAGATGATTTTCGAAGGCTCGATAAGTTCGCTCAAACACTTCAAAGAGGACGTGCGGGAGATGCCTGCTGGGCAGGAATGCGGCATCGGCCTCGAGGGATGGGAAGACTTTCAGGCCGGGGATTACATGGAGACGTTTCGTCGCGAGCGGGAAGAAATTTAGTCAGGCCTTCCTGACTGCGGAGGTCACTATGACTAGCTACCGCGCCGACCAGGTCGGTGAGCAGGTACGCGAGGAGATCATGTCAATAATTCGTCGCGAGCTTAAGGATCCCCGGATTGGTTTCGTGAGCATCACCGGGGTGCGCATGTCACCTGACCTGCGCCAGGCTCGCGTGCGCGTTAGCGTGCTCGGCGACCCCGATCAGAAGAAGGCTTCGATGAAGGGTCTCGACTCGGCGAAGGGCCTCATCCGCCATCAGCTCGGGCGCAGGCTGCAGAACCTCAAGTTCTCGCCGGATCTTCGCTTCGAGCTCGACCCATCGATCGAGTACAGCGTTCATATCTCAGAGCTGCTCAAGGAAGTCCTGCCCGCCGAGGAGGAGACGAAATAGCTACCGCCAAGAGCACGTCTCGGCATCAGTACGACGAGATCAAGGAGCTCATCGAGGCCAACCAGGAGATCCTGATCTTTGGCCACAAGGATGCCGACGGCGACACCCTCGGCTGCAGCCTGGCGTTCGCCGAGGCGCTGCGCTCGGCGGGCAAGCATGGGTGGGTGGTCATCCCGCCCCCGCTGCCGCAGATGTACGCATTCCTACCTGGATTCGACGAGATCCAGGAGGTGCCGCCTCCCGGCACCGATCCGGAGCTCGTCTTCTTTTTCGACTCCGGCAACCTGGAACGGTCGGGGAGCAGCGTCAAGCAGATTGCCTCCCACGCGACGATCGTCAACATCGACCATCACCCATCGAACTCGAGGTTCGGCGACATCAACCTCATCGACCCGGACGCCTCCGCCGTCGGCCAGATGGTGATGGAGCTGCTCGACCATCTCGAATACCCGATCACGCAGACCATCGCCACCAACCTCTACGTGGCGCTGCTCACCGACACCGGGGGCTTCCGCCACGAGAACACGACTCCGCGCGCACTCGAGGACGCGGCGCGCCTGGCTCGCCTCGGCGCCGACCCAGGCCGCATCGCCACACAGGTCTACAAGATGCGGCCCGAGACCACGCTCAAGCTCAGCGGCCTCGCGCTCGCGACCATGCGTATCGAGCTGCAGGGCAGGTTGGCCTGGGCGAAGGTGACGCGGCGGATGCTGCGGGAGGCGGGGGCTGTGATGGCGGAATCGGAAGGCATCATCGATACGCTCAACAGCATCGCGGGCCTCGAGCTGGCCATCCTTTTCAAAGAGGTGTCGCCTGAGCTCACGAAGATCAGCGTGCGCAGCCGCGGGGCTGTGGACGCCGCGGCGCTATGCGCGACCTTCGGAGGCGGCGGGCACATTCGCGCAGCGGGCGCGGAGATCGGCAAGCCGATGGAAGAGGCCGTGAAGCTCGTGCTGGCGGCCGCCAAGGAGGCGATCGGTGCCGCCTCATCGAAGCGCTGACGCATTTCCGACTGGCGTCCTCAACGTCGACAAGGCAGCGGGGGAGACTTCCTTCCAGGTCGTCAGGCGCTTGCGCCTGCTCACCGGGGCGCACCGGGTAGGCCACGCCGGCACGCTCGATCCGCTGGCGACGGGCGTGCTGCCAATCCTCTTCGAATCCGCCACCCGGCTCGCCGAGTTCGCCCATCGCCTTCCCAAAACCTATGTCGCCGACATCCATCTCGGCTTCGCGACGGCGACCGACGATGCCGAAGCCGAGCCCCAGCCCTTCGGTGATCCCAGCTCAGTCAGTCGCGAGGACGTCGCCGAGGCGCTTGCGGAGTTCACCGGCCGCATCCTCCAGGAGCCGCCGGCATTCTCCGCTGTCAAGGTCGACGGGAAGCGCGCATATCGCCTTGCGCGTCAGGGCGAAGATCCCAAGCCCGCAGCGCGCGAGGTGGAGATCTACGAGTCGCGTGTGCTCGATTTCACCGCCGGACCGCATGCGGTCGCGCGGGTTGAGATCCGCTGTGGGAGCGGCACGTACCTGAGGTCGATCGCTCGCGACCTGGGCCGGCGGTTGGGAGTGGGGGGCTATCTCGGACGCCTGGTCCGCACCGAATACGGTCCTCTTTCGGTAGGCAACGCCGTCACGCTCGCGCTTGAGACCACCGTAGACGATGTTCGGAGCCGCCTCCTTCCAGCCGAAGTCATACTGCCCGACATGGAGCGCGTCCGCCTCAATGTCGAGCAGGAGGCGATGGTCCGCCAGGGCCGGGCCGTGCGCGTGCTGCCCGAGCCAGGGCCGGGCCTCATCCGCGCTCACGATTCGGTCGGTCGTCTCGTCGCGCTCGGCCACACCGACCCGCTTCGGCGCACGTTCGTGCCCGAGAAGGTCTTGAGCTGAAGGTTTATTTCGGGCTGCCCTCGAGCCCGATCGGACCGACGGTCCTCACGGTAGGCAGCTTCGACGGCGTGCATCTTGGCCACGCGGAGGTGATCCGAAAGACCGTCGCCGCCGCCCGGGACCATGACGCGTCGCCGGCCTTGATCACCTTCGAGCCGCATCCGCGCTGCGTGCTGGACCCCGCAAACTGCCCGCAGTCGATCACGACGCTGCAGGAGAAGCTCGCGCTCATCGAGTCGCGTGGGATCGAGCACGCGATCGTGCTGAGGTTCGATCGTGCGCTGGCGTCGCTGTCGCCGCAGGAGTTCGTCGAGCAGCTGGCCGCGGTCATGGAGGTGCGGCGCTGGGTGATCGGTTTCGACTTCGCGTTCGGCCGCGAACGTCGTGGCAACGCAGGCTGGCTGCGCGAGCATGATTTTGCGGTCGATGAGGTGCCGCCCACCACCGGGGCTGCCGCGACGCAGTCGCAGGAGCGGCTGGCCCTGCACAGCTCGGAGGTGAGGCGGCTCATAACCCTGGGCGACATGGAGACGGCGAATCGGCTGCTCGGTCGCGAGTATTCGATGTCTGGGCCGGTCGAGGCGGGGGACAAGGTCGGACGCCGGCTCGGCTTCCCGACTGCCAACATCTCCATCGAGCCCAACAAGCTCGTGCCGGCGCTCGGGGCCTATGCCGGGAAGGCCCGAGCTGAGGAGGGCGACTTCGTGGCCGCCCTTTCGGTGGGATACCGGCCGACCTTCGGAGGTACTCAGCTGCGCGTCGAGGCCTTTCTGCTCGACTTCGAGGGCGATCTATACCAGCGGCGATTGGAGCTTCGCTTCGTGCGCTACCTGCATCCCGACATTGCGTTTCCGGCCGTCCACGATCTCGTCCAGCAGCTGAAGCGTGACGTCGCGGACACGCGGCGCATCGTCGGCAGGCCATGACGAAGGTCCTCGTCATAGGAGGGGGCATTGCAGGCTACTGCGCGGCGCTTGCGGCTCGGCGCGACGGCGCCGAAGTCACAGTCGTGGCAAGAGCGCCCGGCGCGACCGCGCTCTATGCCGGTGGCATGGAGGTGATCGACGACCTCGACGCCGTCCTCGCGGGCCAGCCCCACCATCCGTTCACTCGGCTCGGACTGGACGCGGTGCGCCTGGCAACCGAGCTCGACAACGCAATCCAGAGCCTCAAGCTCGCGCTCGACAAGGACGGCCTGAAATTCGAGGGCTCGTGGCGAAAGCGTGGCACCTACGCCGACATTCACGGGCTGGCCAGGCCGGCCAATCTGGTGCCGGCGTCCGTGGCCGGAGGCGACCTGCGCGCGCTCAGCGGCCGGCGCGTGGCGGTGGTCGGCGTCAACGAGGTGGGCGATTACGACGCTGCGTCGACCGCACGGGCATTGAAGGAGATCCATGGCATCGAAGCCTTCCCGGAGGACGTGAGCATCCCGGACTTGCCCATGGCGGCCTCGCTCACCGACCTGTATGGACGGCGGGCACCGCAGCCGCGAGCGCGGTCGGCGACGATCGCATACCCGCCGGGGTTCACGAGCCTTCCGCAGGACAGCTTCGAGCTCCTGGCCAGCCCGCCTTCGCCGCACGGCTGGCGTCTGCAGCAGGCGATCTCCCTCGGTAGCGTCACGGCCCAGATCACATCGTTCGAGAAGAGCGTGGGCCGCATCGTGTCGGCGCGAGCCGCCGATCGCACGTTTCGCGCCGACGCATTCATCCTGGCCACCGGCCTGCACATCGGCGGCGGCTTGAACGGTGGCCGTGTCACAGGCGAGCCGCTGTTGAACCTCGGCGTGTTTCACGAAGGACGCCCGGTTCGGGATGTCGGGACGCGCCTGCAGCATCTGCAATACCTCGATCCAGCCGAAGAGCTGCGCAGCGGCCTGTCGACCGACAAGCGCCTGCACCCGCTGGATGAGGAAGGCAACGTCCCTTACGCGAATCTATTTGCCGCGGGTGCGGTGCTCGGAGGTTACGAGTACGCGGGTCCCTGCGGCTTCGGCGTTCCGATCCTCACCGGCTGGCTCGCCGGACATTGGGCCGCAAGAAAAGATTGAGAGCAGAGCTCGAGGAGATCGTGGGCGCCGCCGCGCTCGACGAGCGGCCGGTGCGCGACCTCTGGCCGCTGACGATCATGCGAGAGCGCGCCGGCATCGCTTCGCCGCATGTGCTCGTCGCTCGGCCCTCCGGTCGTGAACAGGTCGCAGCCATCCTTCGATTGGCCGGTGCGCTGCGCTTCGCCGTGACCCCGCTCGGCGGTGGCAGCGGCGTGTGTGGTGCAGTGGGTCCGCAGGCCGGCGAGCTGGTGATCGACATGGGCGCGTTCGACCGGATAATTGAGGTCGACGAAACCAATCTCACATGTGTCTGCGAAGCCGGCGTCAATGGCATGGCGCTCGAGGAGCACCTCAACAACCAGGGCCTCACGCTTGGGCACTTCCCGAGCTCGCTAGCTCGCACCACGGTCGGTGGGCTCTGCGCGACGCGATCGTCGGGGCAGGAATCGAGCCGGTACGGCAGCATCGAGGACATGGTCCAGGGACTCGCGGTGGTCCTGCCCGATGGCTCGTTTGCGGCGCCACGGCCCGGTCCGCGCTCTGCGGTGGGCCCTGCTCTGCACGACCTTTTGCTGGGGTCTGAGGGCGCGCTGGGGGTGATCCTCGGCGCCGTGTTGAAGGTGCACCGGGTACCCGAGGCAGTCATCGGCCGCGGATACGCCTTCACGAATGTCGCCTCGGCACTCGAGGCCATGCGCGCAATCATGCAGGCGGGAATCCGGCCGCTCCTGATGCGCCTGTACGACCCGGAGGACGCGGCTTTCAACGGCTATGACCTGCCTCTCGGCGCTTGCGTGCTCGTCGTCGCCACCGCCGGGTTGAAGGCGGTCGCACACGCAGAGGCCGACGCGGTCGGAGGCTTCTGCTCCGGCGCGGATGATCTCGGCGAAGAGCCCTGGCACCGCTGGCATCGACACCGTTACGACATCTCGGCCGAACGGCTCAATGCGCTGCTCGAGCCTGCGGGCGCATACCTCGACGTCATCGAGCTTGCGGCGCAGTGGACGGTGCTCCCTGAGCTTCACGCACGTGTCAAAGCCGCAATAGGCGCGGGAGGAGTCGCGTTATGCCACTTCAGTCACGCCTACGAGCAGGGCTGTTGCGCGTATTTCTCGTTCGCGGGCGCGAGGGAAAGCGAAGACGAGGCTCGCGCGGCCTACAACAGGGCGTGGGAGGGTGCTATGTCATCGGCGCTGGAGCTCGGGGCCACGATCAGTCATCACCACGGCACAGGACAGGCTCGCAGCCGCTGGGTCGCCGATGAGATGGGAGGCTGGATGAGCGTCTGGAGATCAGTCAAGAGGGCTATCGACCCGGCCGGCATCATGAACCCGCGCGCACTCGGGGGCGCGAGGTAGTGGCTGACGTGCTCTTCATCGTCAACCCAACTTCTGGCGCGGGACGCGCACGACAGGAATGGGCCGGGATCGAGAGCTGGCTGCCGTCCACCGGGCTCACGTACGAATCGGCGCTGACCACGCGACCGCTCGAGGCGACGGAGATCGCCGAGCGAGCGGTCAGGCAGTCGCAGCCGGTGGTGGTGGCGGTCGGCGGCGACGGGACGCTCAACGAGGTCGTGAACGGCTTCTTCCACAATGGGGCGCCGATCCCGACCACGAGCCGCCTCGCCATGCTGCCGCTCGGCACGGGCGGGGACTTCCGGCGCACGCTGAAGATCCCGCTCGACCCAAAAGCGGCGATTCAAATTCTGCAGACCGGGGTGGCACGGCGGCTCGACGCCGGCTGCGTCTCCTACCGGACATCTGATGGCGGAAGCGGGGTGCGCCACTTCATCAACATCGCGGACGCCGGTCTGGGTGGCGAGGTGGTGCATCGCGTGAACAACGGCGGCAAGCGGCTCGGCGCCGCCACCTTCAAGCTGGCCTCGTTCCTCGCGCTGATGACATGGAAGAACAAGCCGATGAACGTGGTCGTCGATGGGGTCGCGCACGACCTCAAAGCAATGCAGATCGTCATCGCCAACTGCCAGTACTTCGGTGGTGGCATGCGCATGGCGCCGACTGCATCGCCGACCGATGGTGTGTTCGACGTCATCCTGGTCGGCGACGCGGGCAAGCTCGAGACGATTCGCGGCATCGGCACCGTCAGCAGGGGCGCTCACCTCGATGAGCACAACCCGCACTACCAGCTGATGTACGGCAAACGCATCTCCGTCAGCTGTGAGGACACGGTGCGCATAGACCTCGACGGGGAGGACCCGGGCTTTCTGCCCGCGCTCTTCGAGATCCAGCCCGGCGCGATCGAGTTCATCACACCTAGATAATCTCCGTCGTGACCAAGGGGGTAATCGCCACCCCGCACCGGCTCGCATCCGAGGCCGGTGCCCAGGTGCTCCGCGATGGTGGGAACGCGATCGATGCGGCCATCGCCGCGGACGCGCTGCTGTGCGTGGTCTATCCACACATGACCTCGGTCGGCGGCGACCTGATGGCGATCGTCTGGCCGGCGAAGTCAGCCGAACCGGTGGGACTCATCGGCGCGGGCCGATCCGGCGAGCTGGCGACCATCGAGGCTGTGCGGCGCCGCGGGCACGAGACCATGCCCGAGCGTGGGGTGCTGAGCGTCACGGTCCCGGGCACAGTCGAGGCATGGGGCCGCCTCCTCGAGCGATTCGGCACGCTCGGCATGGCGGCGGTGCTCGAACCGGCGACCGCCCTCGCCGCCGACGGATACATCATCACCGACCACCTGGCGGCCGCCCTGAAGGAGGGTGCCGAGCTGTTGGGGAAAGAGCGCGCCGCGCACGAGCTGTACCCGCCCATGGAGGGCGGGATGCTGCTGCGCAATCCCGACCTTGCGTCGGTCCTACGTGACATCGGACGGAACGGAATCGGCGGGTTCTATCGCGGCGAGGTCGCCGCGGCCATCGCCGCCACCATCAAGAGGCGCGACGGGCTCGTGACCGCGAGGGACCTGGCGACCCACCGATCGCAATGGGTCGAGCCGCTCAGCGTCCGGTACCGGGATCTCACCGTCTACGAGCTCCCGCCGCCGACGCAGGGCCTGACGGCGCTCGCGATGCTGGCGAGGCTGGATCGGCTTCCGCCCGCCCAGCTGCAGCCCGGAGTCGCTTTCGTCAAGGCCTTCAAGCAAATCCGGGACGAGTGCTATCCGCTCCGCGATCGGTACATAACCGACCCCGAGTTTTCGGTGGCCCCGCTGGACCCGTTCCTGGATCCTGACCACGTCGCCCTTGGCACCGGCGACGCACGGGAGGGAGGAGACACCATCTATCTGTGCGCCGCCGACCACCTCGGCAACTTCGTGTCGCTGATCCAGAGCGTCGCTTACGGGTTCGGTTCCGGGATCGTGGCCGAAGGCACCGGCTTTCTTCTCCAGAACCGCGGCGCCTACTTCAAGCTCGACCCACGGCACGTGAACAGGCTGGAGCCGAAGAAGCGGACCATGCACACCCTCATCCCGGCCATGTCGGCCCGCGGCGGCCGTCCGGCCATCGTTTTCGGGTCGATGGGTGGCGAAGGCCAGCCCCAGCTGCAGACCCAGGTCCTGATCAACATCGTCGACCGCGGGCTGGACCCGGCAGAAGCGGTGGCCCGGCCGAGGATTCGGATCATGGCCGGCGGGGCGGTGGTCTCGGTCGAGGCCGACGATCCCGACGCACGCGAGCTCAACCGGTCGGGGCTCGAGATCGCGCTCGTGCCTCCCCAGCACCACACCCACGGTCACGCCCACGCCATCGTCATCGACGGCCCGGCGTCCTGGCGTGCGGGCGCCGACCCGCGTTCGGACGGCTCGGTCGAGTGGGTGTGAGACCGTCCCGACAGGGCCATTGTCTAAAGGCCGGTATAATCGTGCTTCGGTTTGGCAGAAGAGACAGAAGTCAAGGGCAGGCTGATCGCCGAGTACAGGCGAGCTGAGAAGGACACGGGCTCGCCCGAAGTCCAGGTCGCGCTCTCGACGGCGCGCATTCGGGAGCTCACCGAGCACTTGAAGACGCACGCCAAGGACCACCACTCTCGCCGCGGCCTACTTCTCCTTGTTGGCAAGCAACGGCGTCTGCTGAACTACCTGAGGGACACCGACGTCGAGCGATACCGCGCTCTCGTCGGCAAGCTCGGAATCAGGAGATAACCGGAAAAAGTCAACGGAGGTACTCGCGGTCGCGCGGGTCAGCTCTTAGAAGCTCTCTTCAAGGCCCACGGCTTAGACGGCAGCTGCTAGGAACCTGACCGGGTCGCGCGGCCCAAAGGGCACCCTCCCGTAAATATGGAGGTAGTCACGTGGCAATAGTCACGAAATACGTGGAAGTCGCAGACAAGCGGCTTTCGATCGAAACCGGCCGGGTGGCCGAGCAGGCGAATGGCGCGGTGGTGCTGCGCCAGGGCGACTCGGTCGTCCTGAGCACCGCGGTGATGGCGAAGGAGCCCCGCGAGGGCATCGACTTCTTTCCGCTCACCTGCGATTACGAGGAGAAGCTCTACGCGGCTGGCAAGATCCCCGGCGCGTTCATGCGCCGCGAGGGCAGGCCGAGTGAAGTTGCGATCCTCGCGTCCCGTCTCACCGACCGGCCCTTGCGGCCGCTGTTCCCAGATGGGTTCCGGCTTGACATCCAGGTCGTATCGACGGTTCTGTCGGTCGACCAGGAAAACGACCCGACGATCCTGAGCATCAACGGCGCGTCGACCGCCCTGGTGATCTCGGACATTCCGTTCCAGGGCCCTGTCGGAGCCGTCCGCATGGGACACCTCGACGGGCATCTGATCGTCAACCCGCCCATGTCGCGCATCGGCGAGTCCGAGCTCGACCTCGTCGTCGCCGGCACCGCGGACGCCATTCTGATGGTGGAGGCAGGCGCCAAGGGCGTCAGCGAGCAGGTGGTGGTCGAAGCGCTCGAGATGGCGCACGAGGCGATCAAACAGCTGTGCGCAGGGCAGCTCGAGCTGCAGCGCGAAGTGGGGAGGCCGAAGCGGGAGTTCGTGCCGCCGGCGTTCCCGACCCAGATCGTGGAGGTGGTCAGCGAGTACCTCGCCCTCCGCCTTGATGCGGCAGCGTTCAACCCGGACAAGAGCGCCCGCGAGGCGGCCATCGACGATCTGCGCAAGCGGACGATCGCCGAGCTCGGCGAGCGGTTCCCCGAGCATGCCGACATTCTCGGCAAGCTGTTCGACAAGAAGCTCAAGGACCGCGTCCGCCAACGCATCGTCGAAGAAGGAGTCCGTCCAGACGGCCGCGGCCTCAAGGACGTTCGCCAGATCACGGTCGAGGTCGGCGTCCTGCCGCGGACGCATGGTTCTGGCCTCTTCACCCGCGGGCAGACGCAGGCGCTCACGATCGCGACCCTTGGTTCGATGTCCGACCAGCAGAAGCTGGACGGTCTGTCGCCCGAAGAGTTCAAGCGGTACATGCACCATTACAACTTCCCGCCGTACTCTGTCGGTGAGGCGCGCCCGCTGCGTGGTCCCGGCCGGCGCGAGATCGGTCACGGCGCGCTCGCGGAGCGGGCCCTGCTTGCTGTGATCCCTCCCGTCGACGAATGGCCTTACACGATGCGCCTGGTCTCGGAGATCCTGAGCTCAAACGGATCCACGTCGATGGCTTCCGTCTGCGGCTCGACACTCGCCCTCATGGATGCGGGTGTGCCGATCAAGGCGCCGGTGGCCGGCATCGCGATGGGATTGGTCATGCGTGAAGGAAAGTCCGCGGTGCTCACCGACATCCAGGGCGTCGAAGACAACCTGGGTGACATGGACTTCAAGGTCGCGGGCACCAAGGACGGCATCACCGCGCTGCAGATGGACATCAAGATCAAGGGCCTCACCCACGAGATCCTCGCCCAGGCCCTGGAGCAGGCTCGCGAGGCACGATTGTTCGTGCTCGACAAGATGCTCGCGGTGCTGCCACGGCCGCGCAGCGAGATGAGCACGTACGCGCCGCGAATCACCACGATCATGATCAACCCCGACAAGATCCGCGACATCATCGGCCCAGGAGGCAAGATGATTCGCAAGATCACCGAGGAGACCGGCGCTCAGATCGACGTCGAGGACGATGGGCGAGTGTTCATCGCCGCGGTCGACCAGGAAGCCGGACAGAAGGCGATCGACTGGATCAAGGGCCTCACCGACGAGGTCGAGGTCGGCAAGATCTACAAGGGCAAGGTGGTCCGCATCATGCCGTTCGGGGCCTTCGTCGAGGTGCTTCCCAACCAGGACGGGCTGGTCCATATCTCCAAGCTCACGGACCACCGGGTCGATCGCGTCGAGGAGGTGGCCAACGTCGGCGACGAGATCGTCGTGAAGGCAACCGAGATCGACAGTCAGGGCCGACTCAACCTGAGCCGGCAGGCGGCCATCGACGAGCTCACGTCCAAGGGCGAGCCGATCGAGGAGAAGATCGACAAGGATGCCATGGCGACCGCGCTGGCGTCGCCGCCGCCTCCGCCGCGCGAGGGTGGCTTCCGTGGAGGCGACCGCGGAGGCCGCAACGGCGGAGGCCGCGGGCGTAGGTAAGTGAGCGGGCCGATCAAGGTCGCGGTCGCCGGTCACCGCGGCAAGGTCGGCTCGATCATCGCCGTGGCAATGGCCGCGGAGCCGGACATCGAGTACGTTGGCGGCTTCTCCCGCGGCGACGACCTGGGCGCGTTCCTGCATGACAAGAGGCCACGAGCTCTCGTGGATTTCACCCGGCCGTCGGACGTGATGCACAACGTGCTCGCCGCAGTGGCTGCCGGCGCGTCACCGGTGGTCGGAACAACCGGGCTGTCGGCGGCCGACGTCGACAAGCTCGAAACCGCGTGCAAAGCGAAGGGCCTGGGAGGGATCGTCGCGCCCAACTTCGCCATCGGTGCGGTGCTGATGATGTACCTGGCCGAGATCGCCGCTCCCCACTTTGATGCGGCGGAGGTCATCGAGATGCACCATGCGACCAAGCTCGACGCTCCGTCTGGAACCGCGCTCTCAACAGCAAAACGCCTCGCCGCCAGGCGCAACGACAAACCCTTCAGCCGCAAGAAGACGGAGAAAGTGACGCTCGAAGGCACGCGGGGCGGGGAGGAGGGGGGTGTCGGTGTGCACAGCATCCGCCTGCCCGGTTTCGTCGCCGACCAGGAGGTGATCTTCGGATTGCCTGGCCAGACCCTCACCATCGCCCATCGCACGACGAGCCGTGAGGCTTATGTCCCTGGCGTGCTCCTCGCGATTCGCAAGGTCACCAGCGCGCCCCGTTTCTATCGCGGCCTGGACGAGGTGCTTGGCTTGAACGGTGGCAGGTAGCCGGCCGGACCGGGTCTTGGTCTGGGCGTCGCAGCTCAAAGCCGACGACTTTCCTGCGGTCTGCGTGATGACCGGTGCCCCAGCAGAGACCTGGTACAAGGTCAGCTTCAAGACTGTCCCTGGTTGGGCATCGGCGACCAATGTCCTTGCGTTTACGCAATTGCACCCTTTGGCCCCTGTGGTCGAAGAGGTATCGATGCGACGCGCGCGCGGTCACCTGCCGATGACGCGGCGCAGCCGCCAAAGACTGTTGCTCGTCAACTGGTCAATCTTCGGCCTCATACCCGTGACCATGGTCTTTTGGCTCGCCGCCGCTGTGATTGGGTCGAATAGCGGCGCCGAATCGCCGTGGGTCGGTGTGCTGGTCACCTCAGGCCTCATCACCGTTGTCGCCGGCTTGATCGGGTTGGTTGTGGTCTTGCCCCTCGTAGGTCCTGCGGGGAGCGTCTTCGCACGTCAGCCGGGCTACCAGGACAACCTTGTTGAGCTTCGGCGTGTGCACCCGGCCTTTGTCGCTGCAATAAACCAGCTGCATGCGAATCGCGCCGCGCAATATGCCTCTCAGCGGGGCTCGCCATCCCTGACCTGATCGAAGTAAACTGAGCCCGTGCCCACCTCCAAGCGATTAAACGTTGCCGTCGTCGGCGCGACGGGCATGGTCGGGCACGAGATGCTCAGGATCCTTGCCCAGCGCCACTTTCCGAGCGCTCGCGTCAAGGTATTGGCGTCGGAGCGCTCGAAAGGCATGACGATTTCCTTCAACGGCAGCTCCGTAGAGATCGAAGCTCTCGATGAGAACGCATTCAAGGGCATCGACGTGGCGCTGTTCGCGGCGAGTGGCGACATCGCGTTGATGTACGGCCCTCTGGCGGCCGAGTCGGGTGCTCTCGTGATCGACAACAGCTCGGTCTGGCGGATGAAGGAAAACGTTCCGCTGGTCGTTCCGGAGGTCAACGCCGAAGACATTCGCGATAACGAGGGCATCATCGCCAACCCCAACTGCTGCGCCGTGCCGCTTACCGTCGTCCTCCACCCGCTGCACAAAGCCGTGGGTGTCGAGCGAGTACTTGTCTCGACTTACCAGTCGGCATCGGGCGCGGGCCGAGCGTTGGTCGACGAGCTCGAGGATCAAACCAAGGCGATCGCGCAAGGTAAAGATCCAGAAGCGGTCACGTATCCGTACCAGCTCGCATACAACGTTGTGCCAGGCGGCTGGCACGCCGATGCGGATGGCTACAACGAGGAGGAGGTCAAGATCGTCAACGAGACGCGAAAGATCCTCCACATGCCCGACCTGCGGATCGTCGCCACCTGCGTGCGCGTGCCGGTTCCTGTCGGCCACGGCGAGTCTGTGTTCGTCGAGACCAGGGAGAAGATCACCGCAGATGAGGTCCGAACGCTTCTGGGCGGAGCGCCCGGCGTGATCGTCGAAGACGATCCGCACGCCAAGCTCTATCCAACACCGCACAACGTTGCCGGTAAGGACGAGGTGTATGTTGGCCGCATTCGCAATGACCCGTCATCCGATCGCGGCCTCGCCCTATGGCTCGTATCGGACAACCTTCGCAAGGGCGCCGCGCTCAATGCGGTTCAGATCGCCGAGCATGCGCTCGACATGGGAGTGCTCTGATGCCAACTACTGAAATCGGACGTCTTCTCACGGCCATGATCACGCCCTTCAAATCGGACGGCGCCGTCGACTACGAAGGCGCCGAGAAGCTGGCGGCGATGCTCGTCGCCGACGGGTCCGACGGCGTGGTCGTGTCCGGGACCACGGGCGAGTCGCCGGCGCTGAGCGACGACGAGAAGATCGAGCTGCTCAAGGTCATCAAGAAAGCCTTGCCGGGCAAGGCGGTCGTCGCCGGCACCGGGAGCAACGACACGCAACACTCGGTCAAGCTCTCGGAGCGGGCTATGAAAGCCGGCGCAGATGCGCTGCTGGCGGTGGTGCCCTACTACAACAAACCTCCGCAGGAGGGCATGTACAAGCACTTCAAGGCGATCTCCGATGTCGGGCCGACCATCATGTACAACATCCAGGGCCGCACCGCCGTGAACATGACGGCGGCGACAACGCTGCGCTGCGCGCAGCTTCCCGGCATCATCGGAGTCAAGGAAGCAAGCGGCGACCTCGACCAGATCGGGCTCGTCTGCGCCGGCAAGCCGGCCCATTTCAATGTATGGAGCGGGGACGACAGCTGGACGCTGCCCCTCCTGGCCGTCGGAGGCTACGGGGTGATCTGCGTCGTCTCGCACATTGCAGGGCGCTCGATGAAGAAGATGATCGAAGCCTTTGCCAAGGCCGACAACCAGACCGCTGCTGAGATTCATCAGGGCCTGCTGCCGGTGATCAAGACACTGATGACGACCGCGGCCAACCCGGTCCCGATCAAGTCGGCGCTCAACGCGATGGGTTTCCCCGCCGGACCGTTCCGGCTGCCGCTCGTTCCGCTCACCGACGACCAGCTCAAGGCCGTGATGCAGACGATCGGAGACGCGGGGAGCCTGATCACGTTCAAGGCAGGGGTCAAAGTCGCCTAGCGCATCCCCCGAGATGACGGAGCCGTCGGGGCGGTCATCGACGGATCTTCGGCGCCCATGCGGCCCATCTGCTGTGTCAGCGCGTCCGCTGCTCGCTCATGCGTGGTTCAGACGCATTCGCTCCGCTGCTCCGCGCTTCCTTGCATCTGGACCACCTGGTCACCGAATCTCTCGCCGATGAACCCCGCCGGCTCCCTCGACCAGCTCCACGCCGAGATTCGCGCGTGCGTCAAATGCAGCCTCCACGCGACTCGCACGCAGGCGGTGCCCGGGATCGGACCGTGCCCGGCTGACATCATGATCGTCGGCGAGGCGCCAGGCTTCAACGAGGACCGGCAGGGCGAGCCGTTCGTGGGCGCGGCCGGCAAGCTGCTGGACACCCTGCTTGCGCGGATCGGTCTCGGCCGTACCGACGTGTACATCACCAACGTTCTCAAGTGCCGGCCGCCGCAGAATCGCGACCCGATGCCAAACGAGGTCGAGTCGTGCTCGCCTTACCTCGCGCGGCAGCTGTCCATGATCAAGCCGAAGGTGGTGCTGATCCTCGGACGCCACGCGCTGGAGAGACTGCTGCCCGGCCAGGGCTCGATCTCGCGCATTCATGGCAGCCTCGTGCGCCGCGGCGACGTCGCCTACGTGCCCCTGTATCACCCGGCAGCGGCGCTCCACAACGGCGCCCTCGTCGCCGACCTCGAGCGAGACTTCGACAGCGTCAAGGCGTACCTCGACAAGCTGCTGGCGCCGCCTCCACCACCCGAACCGGTCCACTCCCGCGACTCCGTCCCGGGGGCCCCAGTGGAAAAAGCCGAGCAGCTGCGCCTGTTGTGAGCGGCTCGCGGCTTCGTTACCTGCCGCTCGGAGGCCTCGGCGAGGTCGGCATCAACATGTGGGCCCTGGAGTGGGAGGACCAGATCCTCGTCGTCGACGCCGGCCTCATGTTTCCGCAGGACGACATGCTCGGCATCGACCTCGTCCTTCCCGACATCTCCTACCTGCTCGAGTCCCGCCGGAAGGTGCTCGGCATCTTCCTGAGCCACGGTCACGAAGACCACATCGGCGGGCTTCCCTACGCGCTCAAGAAGCTCAACGTGCCCGTTTACGGGACTCGGCTCACACTCGGGCTCGTCAAGCCGAAGCTGAAGGAGCACCGCATCCTGCGCGAATCCGACCTGCGCGAGGTGCGTGTGGGCGACACCGTTCAGCTCGGGCCCTTTCGCGTCGAGACGGTGGCTGTGTGCCATTCGATCCCGGACGCGGTGGCGCTCTCGATCCAGACGCCGGTCGGCAGGGTCATCTACACCAGCGACTTCAAGCTCGATCCAGCGCCTCCTGACGGTCACCCGACGGACATGGAGCGCTTCCGGCGGCTCGGCGACGACGGCGTGCTGCTGCTGCTCAGCGACTCGACCAACGCTGAGCGATCCGGCCGCTCGGGATCAGAGCGCGACCTTCATGCGCCGTTCGAGCGCATCTTCGGTGCGGCTCCGGGGCGCATCGTCGTCGCGAACTTCGCGTCCAACATCCACCGTATCCAGCACCTGGTGCGGATGGCGGTGCAGTTCGACCGCAAGGTCGCGGTGGTCGGGCGCAGCTTGCAGACCAACTTCAAGACCGCTCGCGAGCTCGGCTTCCTCGATGTGCCGGAAGGACTCACAGTGCAGCTCGAGAGCACCGATCGGATCGCCCCGTCCAAGCTCCTCCTTCTTACGGCGGGCAGCCAGGGGGAGCCGATGTCGGCGCTCGCGAGATTCGCCGCCCAGCGCCACCCCGTCGTCAACGTGCTGAAAGACGACTGGGTGGTGATCTCTGCGCGACCCATCCCAGGCAACGAGCGCATGGTGCACCAAACGGTCAACAACCTGTACCGGCACGGGGCGCACGTGTTCTATTCCGAGGTCGGCCATGTCCACGTCACCGGACACGCCCAGAAAGACGAGCTGAGGGAGATGATCGATGCGGTCCGCCCGCGCTACTTCGTTCCAGTGCATGGCGAATACCGGCAGCTTTATCAGCACGCAGACCTCGCGCGCGAGGCGGGCATCGAGGCCGCCAACATCGCGGTGGTGGAGGATGGTGAGACCCTCGAGCTGGACAAGCAGTCGATGCGCCGCGGCGAGAAGATCAGCACCGGCCTGGTTTTCGTCGACGGGCTGGGCGTCGGCGATGTCGAGCAGGTCGTTCTACGCGACCGCCGCCACCTGGCCGAGGATGGAATCCTGGTCGTAACCCTGGTCCTCGACCGCGACACCGGGACCGTGCGCGCCGGCCCAGACCTCGTGTCGCGTGGAGTCATCGAACCCGTGCTTTCGTCCAAGTTGATGGCGGACGCGAGGAAAGCCGTGATGGCGAGCATCAACCGATTTGCAGACACGCACGCCGACGTCAACCTGATCAGCGAGGCGATCCACGACGCTGTGCAGAAGACCGTCTACAAACAGACGCGGCGCCGGCCGATGGTGATCCCAGTGTTGACGGAAATATGAAGCTCCCGCCATTGGCGCTCGTCGCGCCGAGCCTGTGTCCTCGATGCGACCAGCCCGCGATGGTGCTCGATCATTCCGAGGAGGCGCGCTGCGCGCACTGCGGGCTGCAGCTGCATCAATGCGGAAGCTGCCGTGGCATCGCCGGCCCCTTCGATCGCTATTGCGGCTTCTGCGGCCATGAGCTCGTGCGTGGCGCGCAGAGGCCTCTCTGGTGGCGCTTATGGTTTCTGGCCGCTCTGGTGCCGCTGGTTGCCGCGTTGACGGGCGGCATCTGGTGGGCGCAAACGCACCAGGTCAGATGACTCCCTTTCCCCGGAGGGGAGGGCTTGGGAGAGGGGCGCCGCTGATCAGGAGCGAATCAGGCGCTGCCCGCACTCGACGCAGTAGCTGTGACGGCCGAGATTGTGATGTCCACACGATGCGCAGACCAGCCGGCGTGGAGGGTCCGCCTGCAGCCAGCGCTCGCGCTCTCGTCGGTACCAGATGCCGTCCTCGGGGCCGAGCATCCAGCGCCGGCCTTCGCCATCGAGCACGGCGAGGTCGCGGACCGCGAGCCTGAAGGCGCGGGCCGGAAGGCCGCCGTGGCGACGTTCCTCGACCAGCGTGCGATAACGAGTCTCGGCGTCCGCGAACGGATCGACAGCCATGGGGAGAGTATGCCTCCCCTCTCATGGGGAGGTCGGCTCGCGTGTCGAAGCCGCGACGCTCCGCTGGGGAAGAATCAGTTGCCCAAATCAGGCCGGTGTAGAATCCGCTGAGCCCGGCACTGCCGGCAAGCCAGCATGCGTCGCACCAACTCACGAAGCTCTCGCTCACGCGCGAACGGCGCCCGGCGCGCCTCCTCTTCGCGCTCCCGCTCTGCGCGGTCCAAGCGGCCTGCCCGGCCGCACCTGACCCAGCGCCAGGTTCGAGAGATAACCGGCGTCCTTCTGATCTTGGTCGGCTTGCTCGGCGTCCTTGCCGTCGCCAGTCACGCCGGCTCGATCCTGGCCGGCCTCCAGCAATGGCTCACAGCCAGCTTCGGCAAAGCGTGGTTCGTGCCCGTGGTCGGTGCTGTGGCGCTGGGCGCGTACATGCTCTGGCCGCAGGCGCCACGACCCCGGCTGCTCGACGTGCTGGCGGGCACGGTGGCGGTGATCGCGCTCATCGGACTCTTCGGGCTGGCCGCACAAGCGGGCGGCGCGGCCGGGCGCTCGATCGACCGCGCGATGGTCGGTCTCGCGGGTGAGGTGGGTGCGTGGGCCCTGCTGATCGCGGCCCTCGTCATCGGCTTGATCGTGACGATTCACTTCAGTCCCGGCGCCCTCATCGCCGCAGTCGTGAACACGGGCCAGGCCGCTTACGCGGAGCGGCGAAGGCTCGATCGGCTGGTCGCCTCCCCCGGCGAGCCGGCCAGAAACAACGCGAAGGCATCGATGAAGGCCGCTGCGGTCGCCGACACCGAACCGGTGGGACCTGCCTATCCGCCCGTCGCCGCCATGCGTTCATGGGAGGTCGAGGACGACGACGAGCCAGTAACGCCGCACGTGCCGAAATCCGACGCCGACGAACCGGACGAAGAGCCCGAAAAACCCGCACTGCGCGTCGTCGCGGAGGCCGAGGACGACCTCCCCGAGATCGAATGGAAGCTGCCCTCCATCGCGCTGCTCGACACTGTGACCGCGCGGCGCGAGCGCATGGCCGATGAGATCAAGCGCAACGTCAAGATCATCGAGAGCACGCTCGAGACGTTTGGAGTTTCGTGCAAGGTGGTCGGCGTCAATCCAGGACCGGCAGTGACGCAGTACGAGCTGCAGCCCGGTCCGGGCGTGCAGGTCAAGAGGATCACGGCCCTGCAGAACGACCTGTCCCTCGCGCTGGCGGCCGCACCGCTTCGCATCGAAGCGCCCATCCCCGGCAAGTCGGCGGTGGGGATCGAGGTGCCCAACAAGGCGGCAAGCCTGGTCACGATCCGCGAGGTGCTGGAGACCGCGACTTTCCGCGAGGGCACGCACATGCTGGCGCTCGCGCTCGGCAACGACGTCTCAGGCCAGTCCATAGTCGGCGACCTGACTCGCATGCCCCATTTGCTCATCGCCGGCGCAACCGGCCAGGGCAAGAGCGTGTGCATCAACGCATTGATCACGAGCCTTCTCTTCCAGGTCACTCCCGACCACATGCGTCTGCTGCTCATCGACCCCAAGCGCGTTGAGCTGACCAACTACAACGGGCTCCCGCACCTTGCGCTGCCCGTCCTCGTCGAGCCTCACCAGGCCGCGGCTGCGCTGCGCTGGGCGGTGGCGGAGATGGACCGCCGTTACAAGATGTTCTCAGCCGAAGGCGTGCGCAACATCGCAGCCTACAACGAGAAGGCGACGCAGCGACTTGCTCGACAGCTGCCCTACGTCGTCATCGTCATCGACGAGCTCGCCGACCTGATGATGGTCGCCGCCGGTGAGATCGAGGAGCTCATCTGCCGCATCGCTCAGCTGGCGCGAGCGGTGGGCATCCATCTGGTGATCGCGACGCAGCGGCCGTCAACCGACATCATCACCGGCCTCATCAAGGCCAACATCCCGTCGCGAATCGCGTTCGCTGTCGGCTCGCAGGTCGACAGCCGCGTCATCCTCGACTCGGGCGGCGCCGAGAAGCTCCTTGGTCGTGGGGACATGCTCTACCAGCCGGTCGACGCGGGCAAGCCGACGCGCATCCAGGGCGCGTTCGTGAGCGACCCCGAGGTCGAGTCGGTGGTCAACTTCTGGCGATCGCAGGGCGACCCGCGCTACATGGACGAGATCCTCGAGGAAGGCGCGGGCTCGGAGTGGGAGGGGGGCCACCAGGTCACCGAGCGCAAGCTGGATCCGCTCTTCGCGCGCGCTGCCAGGGCGGTCGCGGCCGAAGGCGGCGCTTCGGTGTCGTTGGTGCAGAGAAAGTTCAACGTCGGCTACTCGCGGGCGGGCCGAATCGTCGACCAGCTCGCGGAGCATCGCGTCATCGGCGGCTACCAGGGCTCCAAGTCGCGTGAGGTCCTGATGAACCTTCCCGATGTAGACGACCTGTTGGAGCGCATAGGCCTCGAATGATGTGGGAGTCGCGGCCGGGGATCCTAGACGGATCTTCGGCGCCCATTCAGCCCATCTCCGTTGTTGCCGCCTCCGCTCCTCGCTCACGCATGCCAGATGCGTTCGGCTCCGGTGCTCGGGGACTCTCCCATGCCTGCGGCATGGGGACCCCAGAGGTACCGCCTGGGCGCCGAATCTCTCGCCAAGGCCCCCGGCCGTGACTCCCGGGGCCTTTCTCGCTGCCAAGCGCGGCGAGCGCGGCCTCACCCTCCAGCAGGCATCGTCGGCGACCCGCATCCGGCTCGAGCATCTGAGAGCGTTGGAGGCCGACGAGCCTGAGCTGCTGCCCGCGCCGGTTTACGCGCGCGGCTACATGCGCACATACGCGCGCTACCTGGGCCTCGACGAAGAGTCCTTGGTGGCCAAGCTGCCGCCATCGCTGCAGGACACGCGCAGGTCGTTGAGCCTGGCGATCCTTCGAGTGCAGCCGCGAATGATCCTGAGCGGCCCCGCAGCGGCCCTGGTCGGCCTGCTCCTGCTCGCGGGCGCGTTCACCGCGTACGCGTGGCGTCAGATCGAAGCCGACCAGCGGCCCACGATCATCGCCGCCCCGGCCGACAGCCCGGCGGCCACGCCGCTGCCATCACCCTCGCCCTCGTCGCACACTTCTCCGTAAGCAGCCATGAACCTCCCGAATGTCCTGACGCTCAGCCGCCTGGCGGCGATCCCGCTGCTCATGGCCCTGCTTCTGGTGCGCTTCCCGGGCCACGACCAGGCGGCGGCGGCGCTCTTCATCGTCTTCTCGCTCACCGACACGCTGGACGGCCAGATTGCGCGCCGCCGCGGCTTGGTGAGCGACCTCGGCAAGTTCCTCGACCCCCTGGCAGACAAGCTCCTGGTGCTCTCGGTCCTGATCGTTCTCGTCCAGGAGGGCCTCGTCGCGGCCTGGGTCGTCGTGGTGATCTTCTCGCGCGAGCTCCTGATCACGATCCTGCGCTCCGTGGGTGCAAGCCAGGGACACGTGATCGGGGCGGCCCCGCTCGGCAAGACCAAGACGGTGACGCAGATGGCGGCGGTTGCGCTCCTGATCCTGCAGCGACCGTATCCGGAGCTGGTGCCGCTCGCCGCCATCGCCGTCGCGGTTGCGGTCGTGTTCACGATGGTCAGCGGAGTCGACTACCTGGTTCGATTCCGCCATCTGATCGGTCTCGGCCGGGCTACCTCTTCCCAGGCGGGGATCGACCCCCTTGCCGACGAGCTTGGCGCGATTCTGGCCCGCGAAGGGCTCACCGTCTCGGTGGCGGAGTCCTGCACGGCCGGCCTGCTCGGGTCGCTCATCACGGATCGCCCGGGCAGCTCTGCCTACTTCATCGGAGGCGTGATCGCGTATGCGGACCAGGTCAAGCGTGACGAGCTCGGGGTCCCGGCATCGCTGCTCGCGGATCACGGGGCGGTGAGCCGCGAGGTGGCGCTCTCCATGGCAGAGGGCGCGAAGGCTCGATTCGCCACGACCCTGGCGGCTTCGACCACAGGAATCGCAGGGCCCGATTCCGACGGATCGGACAAGCCGGTCGGCCTCACCTACATCGCCATCGCCTCGGAGTGGGGGAGCCGATGCGAAGAGTTCATGTTCACAGGCAACCGCTGGTCGAACCGGCGGCAGGCGGCGGAGCAGGCCCTCCAGCTGATGATCGAGGAGGTTCGAGCCGGAGCCGCCCAGCAGGCGAGAAAGCCCGCGTGAAGAGCACCTTGACCTCCGAACACCTGTTCGCTACACTTTTGCGACGGCTTGCTGTTAAGACGATGTTGACCCCAGACCCACGACATAGAACACTCGCCGCAACGACCTAGGAGGCATTCACGACATTGGAAAAAGAGAAAGAGAAGTCCCTCGACTCGGCCATCTCCCACATCGTCAAGAGCTATGGGAAGGGCTCGATCATGAAGCTGGGTGAGCAGGCAGCCCAACGCGGCGAGATCCTCGTGATCCCCACCGGCGCGCTGCTGCTGGACCTTGCCCTGGGCGTGGGGGGGATCCCCCGCGGCCGCGTGACCGAGCTGTACGGCCCTGAGTCGGCGGGCAAGACGACGCTCGCCCTGCATGTCATCGCCGAAGCCCAGAAGCAGGGCGGCGTGGCTGCGTTCGTCGACGCCGAGCACGCGCTCGACCCGCTCTACGCGTCGCGGATCGGCGTCAAGATCGACGACCTCCTGATCAGCCAGCCCGACACCGGCGAGCAGGCGCTCGAGATTGTCGAGGTCCTGGTGCGCTCAGGTGCCGTGGACGTCATCGTCATCGATTCCGTGGCGGCGTTGGTGCCGAAAGCCGAGATCGAGGGTGAGATGGGTGACGCCCATGTCGGACTGCAGGCCAGGCTCATGTCGCAGGCGCTGCGCAAGCTCACGGCCGCGATCTCGAAGTCGAACTGCTCGGTCATCTTCCTGAACCAGCTTCGCGAGAAGGTCGGGATCATGTTCGGAAATCCGGAGACCCAGCCAGGTGGTCGCGCCCTCAAGTTCTACTCGTCGGTCCGGCTCGACATCCGGAAGGTGGAGGTCATCAAGTCCGGGCTGGATTCGGTGGGCGCCCGCGTGAAGGTCAAGGTCGTCAAGAACAAGGTCGCGCCGCCGTTCCGAGCCGCCGAGTTCGACATCTTGTTCAACGAAGGCATCTCGCGCGAAGGCTCGCTCATCGACGCCGCGATCGAGTACGGGATCCTGGAGAAGAGCGGGACCTGGATGTCGTTTGGCGACCAGCGCCTCGGCCAAGGCCGCGAGAACGTGCGCAACTACCTGCGCGAGAATCCCACCCTTTCTGGAGAGATCGAGTCAAAGGTGCGCGCCAAGGCAGCGGGCGGCACTCCGCAGTCGGTGCTGCGCGCTTCAACGAGTGCCGCGGCGGCGGGTTCCGGTGGCGCGGAGGACTTCTAAAGCTCCGCCCTCCGGTACAGCGCTCGATGCCGGCCTCCGACTGCTCGGCCGGCGAGCGCACTCGCGGGTCGAGCTGTTGCTCAAGCTGACCCGGCGGGGCTACGACGGGATGGCCGTCCGAGCGGCTCTGAAGCGTCTCGAGGAGCTTGGCTACCTCGACGATCGGGCTTTCGCGCGGGCCTTCGTGCGACGACGTGGCACGGTCCGGGGACCACGGGCGCTGTCCGCCGAGCTGGCCGCCAGGGGCGTCGATCGAGCGGAGGTGGATACCGCCCTGGCTGGGTTTGGGCCGGCAGAGCAGCTTGCCGCCGCCACCCAGATCGCAGAACGCCTGTACGTGGCGAAGCCCGCATCCAGCCGCCGGGAGATGCTCGACAGGATCGGAACCAAGCTCGTGAGCCGTGGCTTCTCCATGGGAGTGGCTCGTGAGGCTTGTATGTCTGTCCTGGCCGGGGCAGCGAGTCCCACCGACAGCTAAAATTTCACCTCACGCGGTGCGTTCGGGAAACGCCCGCAGTCATAGAGCCAACCCGCCGCGGCCCCAACGATTGAGGGCCCCACGGAATCCTCGATTTCGCGGGCCCTTTGAGAGGCTGCGATGGTTCCGCACTTTGACAATCGAATAAATGAGGTGCATGTCACATGCCTGTCTACGTCTTCGTACCGCTTTTGGTGGTGGCGCTCCTCGCCGGCTTTGGGGTGGCTTACATGCTCCAGAGGAACCGGCAGGGCAACGGGGCAAGTGCCCTCGAGGCCAAGGCCCAGCAGTCGCTTTCCGAGGCAGAAACCCAGGCCAAGGAAAAGCTCCTGGAGGCCAAAGAGGAAGCGGTTCAGATCCGCACCGCCGCCGAGCAGGAGGCCCGGGAGTACCGGGCCCAGTCGCAGCAAATCGAAAAACGCCTTCTCCAAAAAGAGGAGAACCTCGACCGCAAGGGCGAGGATCTCAACCGACGCGAGCGTGAGCTCGGCACCAAGGAGAAGGGGTTGGACGAGATCAAGGCACAGCTCGAGGACTCGTACCGCCAGCAGGAGAAGGAGCTTCAGCGCGTCGCCAACATGACGCGTCAGGAAGCTCAAGGCATCCTGATGGGCCAGGTCGAGCAGGAGCTGCGCAACGAGGTCGCCCGCAAAGTCCGAGAGGCCGAGCTGGCCGCTCGCGACGACAGCGAGCGCCGCGCCCGGGAGATCGTCACCGAGTCGATCCAGCGCATCGCCGCCGACCAGACCGCCGAGGTCTCGGTTTCGGTGCTGCCGCTGCCGACCGACGAGCTCAAAGGACGCATCATCGGAAAGGAAGGCCGCAACATCCGTGCCTTGCAGCAGGCGACGGGGATCGACCTCATCGTCGACGACACCCCGGAGGCCGTGATCATCAGCGGCTTCGACCCCGTCCGCCGCGAGGTGGCCAGGGTCGCGCTCAACAAGCTCATCGTGGACGGCCGAATTCATCCTGCCCGCATCGAAGAGATCGTCGCCAAGTCCCGCCAGGAGGTTCTGCAAAGAGTCAAGGAGGAGGGGGAGGCCGCGGTCCTTGAAGTGGGCATGCAGGGTTTGCACCCTGAGGTCGTCCGTCACCTCGGCATCCTGCGTTTCCGCACGAGCTACGGCCAGCAGGTGCTGAACCATTCGAAAGAGGTCGCTTATCTCGCCGCGATGATGGCGTCCGAGATCGGCGCCGACGTTCGCATCGCCAAGATGTCGGGTTTGCTCCACGACATCGGCAAGGCCATCGATCACGAGGTCGAGGGTTCGCATGCCGTCATCGGGGCAGACCTGCTGCAGCGACATGGGGTACCCGCCCCGGTCGTGCATGCAGTGCGTGCGCATCACTACGACGAAGAGCCACATTCGATCGAGGCGCTCCTGCTGATCGCAGCAGACGCCATCTCGGCGGCTCGCCCCGGTGCTCGTCGTGAGTCGCTCGAGGCCTACGTCAAGAGGCTGGAAAAGCTGGAGGAAATCGCCAACTCGTTCCAGGGCGTCCAGCAGTCCTACGCCATCCAGGCCGGCCGCGAGGTTCGGATCCTGGTCAAGCCGGAGCAGATCGACGACACGGCTGCCCAGCTGATGGCGAGAGACATCGCCAAGCGAATCGAAACGGAGCTGAGCTTTCCAGGCCAGATCCGGGTCACAGTGGTCCGCGAGACGCGGGCCGTCGAATACGCAAAATGAACGTGAAAGGGGAGCCCGGCCGGGCTCCCCTTTTTCATTTCCGGCTAGCCTTTCCCATCGGTGGCTGACGAATTCCGCATTTTGTTCGTGGCCGACGTGGTCGGCCAGCCCGGCCGCGAAGCGGTCAAAGCGATCCTGCCCGGGCTGAAAAAGGAGGTCGGGGCCGATGTCGTCATCCTCAACGGCGAGAACGCCGCCGGCGGCTTCGGCCTGACGGCCAAGCTGGTCTCAGAGCTGCGTTCGGCGGGCGCCGACGTCATCACCACCGGCAACCACGTGTACGCCCAGAAAGAGTTCGTCACCGAGCTCCCGGCTCTGGACCATGTGATCCGCCCCGCCAACTACCCGCCGGCCGCCCCCGGCAAGGGCTGGACCGTGTTCCGCGCGGGCGGCCACGACGTCCTGGTCATGAACCTGATGGGTCGCATCTTCCTGGACCCGCTCGACGACCCATTCCGAACCGCCGACGCCATCCTGGCGGCGCATCCCGAGGTCACGATCGTCTTCTGCGACATGCACGCGGAGGCGACCTCAGAGAAGACGGCCATGGGCTGGTACCTGGATGGGCGCGCCAGCGCCGTGGTCGGTACGCACACGCACATCCCGACCGCCGACGCCAGGGTCCTCCCGGGCGGCACGGCCTACGTGACCGACGTCGGCATGGTGGGGCCCCGGGACGGCTGCATCGGGATGGACAAGAACGTCGTCCTGCAGCGGTTCCTGACGGGCGTCCCGAACCGTTTTGTGGTCGCGTCAGGAATTGTGACTTTCAATGCGGTACTGGTTACCATTAGTGGTTCCACCGGACGAGCTACATCGATCCAGCGAGTCGACCGCGAACATATTTGAAGGGGTTCCAGCAATGACAGGGGAGCGCGCTCCAACGGAGGTGCTGAAAGTGTCAGCCACCTCCAAGCCGGTTGCGGTGGCCGGCGCCATAGCGGGAGTGATCCGGAGCAAAGGACGCGTCGAGGTGCAGGCGATCGGAGCAGGCGCAATCAACCAGGCGGTCAAAGCCATAGCGATTTCGCGCGGCTACGTGGCGCCGGGCGGCCTCGACCTGGTCTGCATTCCGGCCTTCATCGACATCTCGATCGACGGCGAGGAACGCACCGGCATCAGGTTGCTCGTGGAGAGCCGATAACGCCGGGTCCGCAGAAGGTCCAGGGGCGGTCGTTCCATATCTGGACGATCGGCTGTCAGATGAACACCGCCGACTCGGAGAGCCTTGCCCGGCGCCTGCTCGCTGCCGGCTACCAGGAGGACTCTCTCGAGCGCGCCGACGTTGCCATCCTCAACACCTGCGTCGTCCGCCAGGCGTCAGAGGATCGCGTGTACTCCAAGCTGCACGAGCTCAAGGCGTGGAAGACGCCGGAGCGGACGATCGCCGTCACCGGATGCATCGTGGCCAAGGAAGGTGACGGCCTCCGGCGGCGATTCCCTCACCTCGACTCTGTCGTGCCGATCGGCGAGTACGACGATTTCATCGCTGGTCTGGCGGCCCGCTACGACTACTCGGAAGGCGAAGCGCTGCCGCCCGCGGGCCGCACCGGCGTCAGCCACTACGTGCGCGTGATCCAGGGCTGCGACCACAACTGCACGTTCTGCATCGTGCCGCGCGTGCGCGGCCGTGAGCGGCACGTGGCGATGACAGACGTGCTCGAGGAATGCCGCGCCGCTGTCGATGCGGGTGCCCGCGAGGTCGTGCTCCTCGGACAGAACGTCGACGACTACAGAGATCCCGGGGGTGGCGGAGGCCTCGCCGCACTTGTTCTCGCCGTCGAGAGAATCCGCGGCCTCCGCAGGCTTCGCTTTATGACCTCGCACCCGCAGGACCTCGAGCCGGAGCTACTGGAGACGATGGCCGCGAGCGCCGTCGTGTGCAGAGAGCTGCAGCTGCCGGTGCAGTCCGGTGACGACGGCATTCTCAAGCGCATGGCGCGCGGCTACCAGACCCGACACTACCGCGCGATCGTGGAGCACGCGCGGGCACTGATGCCGGACCTCGGCCTGGTGACGGACGTCATCGTCGGCTTCCCCGGCGAGTCCGAAGCCGCGTTCCTCAACACGCGCGCCCTGCTGGAGGAGATCGAGTTCGACGTGGTGCACCTGGCCATGTACTCGCCCCGACCCGGGACCTTCGCCGCCACCAAGTTGGCCGACGACGTTCCGGCCGAAGAGAAGCTGCGAAGGCTCAACGACCTGCTGGCACTGCAGCGCGAGATCGCGACGCGGAAAACAGCGCGATGGGTCGGCCGCGACGTCGAGGTGCTGATCGAGGGCAGCGACGAACTCGGCCGCCCTTACGGAAGGATCCGGCAGGGCAAGCGCGCCGTGGTGCTTCGAGGCAAGGGCCTGGCCGGGGGAGACGTCGTCAACCTTCGTGTGGTGTCGGCTACTGCGGGTCAGCTGCTGGGCCTGCCCGCCGCGTGAAAGATTGGCCCCCTGCTCTAACCCCGGTCATGCGCCAGTACCGGGAAGCGAAAGAGCAGCATCCCGACGGAATCCTCCTCTTCCGGCTCGGCGACTTCTACGAGGTGTTCTTCGAAGATGCGATCGCCGCCGCGCCGGTAATGGGCGTCACCCTGACCTCGCGACCGCTGGGCAAATCCGGGCGCGCGCCGATGTGCGGCGTGCCGTATCACGCCTGGCAGTCGTACGTCGGCAAGCTGCTGCGGGCCGGCCACAAGGTCGTCATCTGCGACCAGCTCGAAGCCCCGGGCAAGGGCCCCGTGGTCAAGCGCGACATCACCCGCGTGCTCACTCCGGGCACGGTCGTCGAAGACTCCTATCTCGACCCCGCGCGACCGAACTACCTGGTGGCCGCATGGATCCGCGGAGCCGAGGCGGGACTCGCCGCATGCGACCTCTCGACCGGCGAGCTGCTCCTGTGCCAGCTGCCGGCCGAGCGCCTCGGCGCGGAGCTTGCGCGCCTGGCGCCGGCCGAGCTCCTGACGCAGCCGGAGATCGAGGAATACCGGTTCGATCCCGTACGAGGGCGGCAGAGGCTGCGGGATCTGCTGGGCATCGCATTTCCGGAGGCAGTCGGCGCGGGCGACGCACCACTGGCGGTCGGTGCCGCGGGCGTCGTGCTCGACTACCTGAAGCAGATCCAGACCCGCATAGGACCGGAGCTCCTCACAGTCCGAACGTACTCGCCAGACGCCACGATGCCGCTCGACGCGCCCACCGTGCGCAACCTGGAGCTGCCTGAGCTCGTCAAGCTCCTCGACCACACGCGAACCGCAATCGGTGCTCGCCGGCTCCGCGCCTGGATGGGAGCTCCGATGCGAGACGCTGAGTCAATCGAGCTGCGACTGGGAGCGGTTGACGAGCTCGTCTCGGCCCCGACCCTTCAGGAGGGGCTGGCCGCCGCCCTGAAGGACATGGGCGACCTGGAGCGCCTCGTTGCGCGCGCGGCGCAGGGTCACGCCACGGCTCGCGAGCTGGTCGCGCTGCGGCGCTCGCTCGACGCGATCCCGCCTGTAAGAGAAGCCGCAAAAGCGTGTGAGGCGCTGGCGACCAGGGAGCTCACGACACAGATCGCCACTTCACCCGAGCTGGCATCGGAGCTGGCGCGGGCGCTGGTCGACGATCCGCCTGGACACGCACGGGACGGCGGTGCCATCAAGCGTGGTTACGACGCAGAGCTGGATTCGATCGTCGACTCGTCTCAAAGCGCGCGTGAGTGGATTGCGGCGCTCGAGGGCTCGGAGCGTAGGCGCACGGGCATCCGCACACTCAAGGTCGGATTCAACAAGGTGTTCGGCTACTACATCGAGGTCAGCAACGCCAACGCGGCCTCCATACCGACCGACTACGTTCGGAAGCAGACACTGACCGGCGCCGAACGCTACCTCACCGCGGAGCTGAAGGAAAAAGAAGCGATCGTGCTCACGGCACAAGAACGCATCACTGCGAGAGAGGTCGACATCCTTCGCGAACTGGCCGTGAGGGTGGCGGAGTCCGCACCCGCGATTCGCGCCACGGCGCATGCGATCGGCAGCATCGACGCGCTCAGAAGCCTGGCGGTGGCCGCGGCTCGCGAGCGGTGGCGGCGCCCTACGGTCAACGCCGGTCTCGCCCTGAACATCAAGGCTGGGCGGCACCCGCTGGTGGAGCGGCATCTGGCCGATGGCGCTTTTGTCTCCAACGACCTTGACCTGGATCCGGACGACCAGCAGATCACCATCCTCACCGGCCCGAACATGGCCGGCAAATCGACATATCTACGCCAGGCCGCGGTCATCGTGCTGCTGGCGCAATGTGGAAGCTTCGTGCCGGCCGACCGGGCCGTGGTCGGACTCGTCGACCGCATCTTCACGCGCGTGGGAGCACATGACGACATCTCGGCGGGAATGTCGACGTTCATGGTGGAGATGACCGAGACGGCCAACATCCTCAACCACGCCACCCGCTCGTCGCTCGTCATCCTCGACGAGGTGGGGAGGGGGACCTCGACGTATGACGGAGTGTCGATTGCGCAGGCCGTGGTCGAGTATCTGCACGACTCGCCCCGCCTCGGCTGCCGCACGTTGTTCGCGACCCACTACCACGAGCTCACGGCGTTGGCCGAACGATTGCCTCGCGTGCGCAATCAGCGCGTGGAGGTGCTCGACGAGGGGGACACAGTGCGCTTCTTGCATCGGGTCGTGCCCGGAGGCGCGGACCGGTCGTACGGAATCCACGTCGCCGCGCTGGCGGGACTTCCCTCTGGTGTCATCGCTCGTGCGCGCCAGGTGCTCGCGGAGCTCGAGCGGCAGCGCCCGCTGGAGCCGCCCGAGCTTCAGCTCGGCCTGCCGATGGAGATGACACCCGATCCCCTGCGCAAGGAGCTCCAAGACATCGAGCCCGACACGCTGAGCCCGCTCGAAGCGCTGCAGAAGCTCTACGAGCTGCGCGCCAGGCTGGACACGTGACGCCAATTCACATCCTGCCGCCCGAGATCGCGGATGCGATCGCGGCTGGCGAGGTGATCGAGCGCCCCGCCTCCGTGGTCAAAGAGCTGGTCGAGAACGCCCTCGACGCCGAGGCGCGAAGGATCAGCATCGACGTGCGGGGAGCGGGGAGGACGTCGATCCGTGTGAGCGACGACGGCGATGGCATCCCCGCGGACGAGCTGCCTCTCGCCTTCGTTCGTCACGCGACGAGCAAGATCACCGCGCTCGGTGACCTCGACGCCATCACCAGCCTTGGCTTCCGGGGCGAGGCTCTCGCGAGCATCGCGGCGGTTGCGGAGGTCGAGTGCACCAGCGCGGGCGGGCGCATCCACATCCGCGCGGGCGAGGTCATCGAGCACGGCGCGGGTCCTCTGCTGACCGGACTCACAGTCGAGGTACGGGATCTTTTCGGCAACGTGCCCGCGAGGCTCAAGTTCCTCAAGTCAGACGCGACCGAAGTCGCGGCCATCAAAGATGTCATCACCGCCTTCGCACTGCTTCTTCCTCATGTGCGATTCCAGCTGACCATCGATGGCCGGGCAGCAGTCGGCAGCACCGGCGACGGCGACCGGCGGCGGGCTTTCGCATCGGTTCTTGGCGCCGCGGTTGCGGAGGAGATGCTGGAAATCGTGGGCATGCCCCTGGTGACCGGAATGGTCTCGCAGCCGCGTCTGAGCCGTGGGAGCCGCGACGGGATCGTGCTGGCGGTGAACGGAAGGCCGATCAGCTCACGTCCCCTCGCCTACGCGCTCGAGGACTGCTACCAGGGCCGCCTCGAGCGGGGCCGCCACCCGGTGGCGACGATCGACATCGGCATCGACCCATCGCTGGTCGACGTCAACGTCCATCCTGCCAAGCGCGAGGTGCGGTTCCGCGAAGAGGGCGCCGTGTTCGCGGCACTGCAGCGGGCCGTTCGCGCCGCGCTGGGCGCCAGCGAACCGATCCACTATCGCGCCACACGACCGGCGGCAGCGATGGCGGCGGGTCGCGGACAGGAATCCCAGCTCGTGGTGCACACGGCCACGACGCTGCCGTTGGAGGAAGGCGGGCCCGACCCTGGAGTCGCCGGCGTCGCGATGCTGAGGCCGATCGGGCAGGTCGGCCCCGGCTACCTCGTGGCAGAGGGACCGCAAGGGCTCGTGCTGGTCGACCAGCACGCCGCGCACGAGCGCGTGCTGTACAACCGCCTGCTCGAACGGCTGCGGAGCGGGCTTGGCGGCAGCCAGCCGCTGCTCATTCCTCAAGCGGTCGACGTCGAGCCATCGCTGATCGCAGCCGCCGCCGACCACCGCGCGGACCTGGCGACCCTTGGTCTGGAATACGAAGAGTTCGGGCCACGCAGCCTGCGCATCACCGCTGTTCCGGTGGAGATGCCCGCGGGTCGCGCGACCGCAGCGGTACAGGAAACCCTCGTAGCGCTCAGCGAGACCCGTGGCGATGGGGCGATGCACAAAGCGGCCGCAGCTCTCGCGTGCCACTCCGCAGTGCGCTTCGGCGATGTGCTGGATCCGGCCGAGCAGCGCAAGCTCCTGGCGGACCTGGAGGTCGCCGAGGAATCGGTCACATGCCCGCACGGGCGCCCGACGCGCCTGATCGTCGAGTGGCAAGAGCTCACGCGCCACTTCCGCAGAAACTACTGACAGTCGCCCGGGTGCCTGTCATCGTCGGGCCGACTGGGATCGGCAAGTCAGCACTCGCCTTCGACCTGGCTGAGGCAATCGGTGGCGAGATCGTGGTCGCCGACTCACGCCAGGTCTACGAACGGTTGGACATCGCCACCAACAAGCCGAGCCCCGAGCAGCGGCGGCAAATCCGTTACCACATGATTGATTTGGTCGATCCCGCCTCGACGTTCAACGCGGCCCAATATGTCGAGGGTGCTCGTGCCGCCATCGACGACATCGCGCGCCGCGGGCTGGTTCCCATCGTCGAAGGCGGAACGATGCTCTACGTCGATGCGTTGTGCGATGGCTTCAGCCTTGCCGGCGTGCCACCCGACGAATGCCTGCGACGTGATCTCGCGCAACTCGAGGTTGCGCAGCTTAGAGAGAAGCTTCTGGCGCTGGATCCGGACCCGGGAGTCGACCTGCAGAATCCGGTTCGGATGGTCCGCGCCATCGAGATCCTGAGAACGAAAGGGCCTCCGCTGCGCAGCCTGAGGCGGCGAACTCCGCCGGCCTGGGAGCCCGTGCGCATCGGCCTGGTGGCCGATCTTTCCGTGATCGACCGCCGCCTCGAAGAGCGCAGCCGCACGCAGGTCGAGCGCGGCCTGATCGCCGAAACACAGGCCGCTCTCGCTGCCGGGGTACCTGACACCGCGGCGGTGCTCACTGGGATCGGATACGCGGAAGCGCTCGCACACATCAGGAGCGAGCTCACGCTTGAGGAGCTCCCGATGGTAATGGCCCGATCCAATCGCCGCTACGCGCGACGCCAGCTGCGATGGTGGCGGCGCGATGTACGGGTGCGATGGTTTGGGATCGAGCCCAATCCCTTGCCAGCTATCCTCAAGTACGTGAAAGAGCCCGAATGAAGGGAACCGCGGCCGGCGCAAAGCGGCTGAGCCTGATCCCCCCTTATCTCTTCGCTGAGATCGACCGGAAAGTGCAGGAGAAGAAGCGCGCGGGCGTCGATGTGATCTCGCTCGGCATCGGCGACCCCGACCTGCCCACGCCGAGGCGAATCGTGAGCGTGTTGCAGGAGACCGCCGCAGAGCCATCGAATCATCGCTATCCGTCCTATTTCGGGCTGGCCGAGCTGCGCGAGGCGATTGCGCACTGGTATCGCGATCGTTTCAGCGTGACACTCGACCCCGCCACGGAGATCCTGCCCACGCTGGGCTCGAAGGACGGGATCAGTCACGGCCCGCTGGCACTGGTCGACCCAGGCGATGTGGTCCTCGCGCCCGATCCCGGCTACACCCCGTATGTCACGGGGGCCCTGATGGCGGGCGGAGAGCCGTTCATCATGCCGCTCAAGGCCGAGAACCACTGGCTGCCCGATCTCGACGCCATCCCAACCGCTGTGGCCGAGCGCGCTCGGCTGATGTGGCTCAACTATCCGAACAATCCCACCGCTGCTGTTGCGGAGCGGGCGTTCCTGGAGCGCTCAGTGGACTTCTGCCGCCGTCACGGCATCGTGCTTTGTCACGACGCTCCCTACTCCGAGATCGCATTCGGCGGCTATCGCCCGCTCAGCCTGTTCGAGATCGAGGGCGCGAAAGATGTCGGTCTGGAATTTCACTCGCTCTCGAAGACCTACAACATGACCGGATGGCGAATTGGTTGGGTTTGTGGTCGCGCGGACCTGGTGGCGCTCATCGGCCAGCTCAAGACCAACATCGACTCAGGGATCTTCCAGGCCGTGCAGTGGGCCGCAATCGAGGCGCTGAACGGGGGAGAGCAGGAGACGCGCGAGGCGTGCCAGGTTTACGAGCGCCGGCACCATCTGGTCGCCGATGCGCTGAACAGCCTGGGCTGGTCGATCAAACCGCCACGCGCGACCTTTTATGTATGGGCTCCCGTACCCTCCGGTTATGACTCGATCGGTTTTGCATCCCACGTCCTCGACGAGGTGGGCGTGAACATCACCCCGGGCGTTGGCTTCGGAGCTTACGGCGAGGGTTACTTCCGGCTGTCGGTCACCGCGCCCGACGCTCGTCTGGCGGAGGCGATGGCCCGGCTGAGGCGACTCAAGCTCTGATCACCACGAAGGCCCCACGTGAGCGGGCATTCCTGGTCGGCCTGATGCTGCCCGGCACGACTCCTGAGCTGGTCCGTGAGCAGATGGCGGAGCTGGCCGACCTCACACGGACCGCGGGCGCGGACATCGCCGGTACCGACGTGCAGCGACGTGCCGCGGTCGATCCAGCGCACTTCATCGGCATGGGCAAGGTCGAGGAGCTGCGCGAGCTCAGGCTGGAGGGTGAATTCGACCTGATCGTCTGCAACGACGACCTCAGCCCGCGCCAGCAGCGCAACCTCGAGCTGGAGCTCAAGACCCGCGTGCTCGACCGCACCGAGGTGATCCTGGAGATCTTCGCCCAGCACGCTCGGACACACGAGGGCCGCCTGCAGGTCGAGGCGGCGCGCCTGCACCACCTGCTGCCGCGGCTGATCGGCGCCTATGCATACGACCGCCAGGTCGGCGGCCGCCGAGGTGGGGTGGGGGCCCGGGGCGGATTCGGTGAGCAGCAGATCGAGGTCGAACGCCGTCGTATCCGCAAGCGGATGCGCGACCTCGAGCGTGAGATCGAGCAGGTACGCTCGCAGCGCCACCAGCAGCGCACCGGCCGCAGGCGCGCCGAGCTGGAGACGGCCGCGATTGTTGGCTACACAAACGCCGGCAAGTCGACGCTTCTCAACGCGCTCACCGGGGCGCGCGTGCAAGCCGAGCAGCGGCTGTTCGCGACTCTTGATCCGACCACGCGGCGGGTCGACTTGCAGACCGGTCGGGGCCTTCTGCTCACCGACACGGTCGGTTTCATCCAGAAGCTGCCCACCGACCTGGTGGCGGCCTTTCGCGCCACGCTGGAAGAGGTCACGGAGGCGGACGTCATCCTCCAGGTTCTGGACGTGAGCGCGCCGGCGGTCGAGGAGCAGGCGGAGACGGTGGAGGAGGTCCTGGCCGACCTCGGCGCCGCCCACAAGCCTCGTGTGGTGGCCCTGAACAAGGTTGACTTGCTGGGCCCGGCCGCGCGCCGCCGGGCGGTGGGCGCGCTGACCGCCCGCTATCCGGGCGCCGTGGCCATCTCGGCCATCAACCGCATCGGGTTCCCCGAGCTGCTGGAAGCGATCGAGAAGGCCAGCCGTGGCGACGTCGTGGCGCTCGACCTCCTGGTTCCGTACGGCCGCGAGGGCGTGCTGGCCGAGCTGCGGCGGATCGGAGGTGTGGAGCGCACCGAATACGTCCCGAACGGCACCCGCGCCTGGGGCTGGGCGCCCCGACACGCAGTTCGGCGCTTTGAGCCTTACGCGGCGGCCTCAGCGCCGCGCCGGGCTCGGATCAGCGGAAAAGCCTGATCACTCCGCGGACTACGCCGACCAGGCTGACGTTGCTGGTGACGATGGGCTCGTAGGCCGGGTTCTCGGCGATGAGCTTGACGTGGCCGTTGCCGCGCTCGAAGCGCTTGACGGTGGCGTCGCCATCGACCATGGCAACCACGATGGAGCCGTTGGGCGCCTCCTGCTGCGGTCGCACCAGGACCATGTCTCCGTCGAAGATGCCGGCGTTGATCATGCTTTCGCCGCGCACGCGGAGGAGGAAGAAGCCTTCCTGGGCAAGGTCGGGCGAGAGGAGGATGTGGTCTTCGATGTTCTGCTCGGCCAGGATGGGCGCGCCGGCGGCCACGTTGCCCACCACGGGCACCGAGACCGCGTTGCGACGCTGCTTGTCCACCTCGGCGTCCTGGACCAGCTGGACGGTTCGGGACTTGCTGGGGTCGCGGCGGATGAGCCCGCGCCGCTCGAGCTGGTTCAGATGGTTGTGCACGGTCGAGCTGGAGCTGAGGCCCACCGCCTCGCCGATCTCACGGACGCTAGGTGGGTAGTTGCGGGCCTTGGTCACGTAGCGGATGTAGTCGAGGATCTTGTTCTGCCGTTCGGTGAGCTGCTCAGTCAATTTCGTACTCCAGATGGGTTCGTAATCAGGACGTGGGGAAGACGTTGAAGCCAATGCTAGCACCTGCGCCCGCTGGATGCAAACTTATGTTCGGCCCTTGACAGCCGAACGCCCGTTCGCTACTCTGGCGAACACATGTACGCCGCCGGCTACGCGACCAGGTCACGTACCCCACTCCGTTCAGACCGGGCCCTGCGGCACGTTTACCGCTGGGCCCTGGTCCTGGTCGCGGCGCTGGCGGTGATGCTCGCCTTGAGCCGGGTCGCCCAGGGCGGCGGGGTTTCAGAGACGGTGGTCGTGCAGCCCGGTGACACGATCTGGACGATCGCCGCACAGCACTATCCAGGTGACGACACCCGCGCCCGGGTCGATGAGATCGAGCGCCTGAACAACCTTTCGAGCCCGGCGATCGAGGCGGGGGAGACTCTGCGCCTGCCGGCTTAGAGAGGCTAGGCTCGGTAGATGCCGCTCTTCGTCCTTCGTCTGAGGCGTGGTGGGCCGTGGGACTGGTCGCGAGACATGCGCGAGCAGGCGGGCTGGGATGAGCACGCTAGCTTCATGGACGGCCTGGTCGAGGCCGGCTTCATCCTGCTTGGCGGTCCGCTCGAGGGGGGCCGCGACACCCTCCACGTCGTCGAAGCTGTGTCCGAGCAGGCGATCCGCGAGCGGATGGCCGAGGACCCGTGGGCCAGGAACGGCATGCTGAGTGCGGTCAGCATCGAAGGCTGGACGGTCCTTCTCGACAGCCTCCGACGAAGCACTCGAGAGCCGTCATGAGGATCGTCCTGGTGACCCGCCAGGGCTGCCACCTCTGCGACGACGCCCTGCACCTCCTGGGTGACCTTGGCGTCCACCCCGAGGTCGCGGACGTCGACACCGACGAGGAGCTTCACCGGCTCTACGATTTCCGGGTCCCGGTGGTCCTGGTCCACGGTGTGGTGGTCGCCGAAGGCCGGATCACGCGCGAACAACTGGCCGGCGCCCTGAGCCAGACGCGCTAGCGTGCCTACCGACCGAGGGTGAGCAAGTCCACACCGATATCAACCAGGCCCAAAACGAGCCACAGCATGCCGAACGCCTTCCAGAAACGGGGCTCGTCCTGCCGGTTGCGTCGCCAGGCCCTGGGCCGACCGGGCTTGGCATAGAAGTCCGCCGCCTTCTGGCTGGCCCCGCCGATGTTGAATGTGAATACAGCTCCGGCCGCTGCAACCGCAGCGCCAACGACCAGGACGCCCAGGGAACCCGCTGTCACCGTGCGAGCTTAGGCGCTCATCCCGGTCGGGAAGGGGCCGAGAGGCGCTCGCTACCGTCAGCTAATGATGCTGATAATATCGCTTTAAGACAGCCCGAGTACGGCGGCGGGCGCCGCGACTGAGCGCTCGCGATGAATGCGGCGTGGCGAATGCATTGGTCTCCTCACGAATGCGGCTGTGCCGCGGTGATTGAGTTCCCTCTGGATCCAGTAGAGCTCCTCTTGCTCAGTAAGCCATTCAGCCGGCATTGGATATGGTCCGAGCGTGCGTCTGCTGCGCCTAAGCAGACCGATCATCGCTACAGCGTTGTCGCATTGTTTGGACTTGATCCGCAACCAGGGTCGAATGCCGCAAAGGAAGGGCTCCGCGCCTTGGCCCGTTTTAGATCTCCACGTCCAGCTCTGTCGCGCGAGCCCAGTGCGGTTCGATACAGAGACGACCAATCCGCCCCACAGTCCCTGCATCCATTCCAAGACCGGTCGTTCGCGGTTGGCGACAACCACGTGAACTCCGTAGGAGAATTTGTTTCGCGCCAGTACGAATGCACGAACGATCGCAATGCAGCCTTCGCCGTCGACGAATCCGGCTGCGTAGGCCCAATCGGTGTCCGAAGGCTCGGGCATCTTCTTTATCTTTAGGCGGAGCGCTGCAGGGCCGGCTCGGCGTCCAGGCCGCGCAGGAAAACCTCCAGCGGCAGCGCGGCCCGATCGAAGTCCTGCTGGAGCAGCCCCAGGTCGGAGCCTTCCTGGGCGATGCCCGAGACCGCCAGCTCGGCCATCCGCAGCGATTCGGCCACGAAGGCGCTCAGAGCCTCGCCAGGCCGTCCGGAGATCGCTTCCTGGGCCCAGGACTCCCGGACCTCGGCCGCGAGCGCCAGCAGGCGATCGACGATCGAGCCGGCCAGGATCCGATCAGCCGGCTGCCAGCGCACGCGCGAGAACGCGTCCGAAGTGGATCGGACAAGCCGGCGCAGCTTGACCTGGGTGCTCAGCGTACGCATGTTCGAATCATCTTACACGAACAGGCGTTCGGGTGCAAGTGTAGCTTAACCGCGGCCGGGTGCACGACCGATGATCAGGTTGAACATCCCGGCGAACCAGCGGTCGATCGAGAGCACCTCCACCCCGCTCCGTCTGACGATCTCGGCGGTCCGCCGGTTCATGTGGTCCGCCTGCAGCGCCACCATCGCGGGGTTCACCGCCTCCTCGATCAGAGCCACCGGCAGCAGGTGACTGCGCACATGCTCCAGGAACACCATCGGCACTCCCGGCTTCGCGACTCGCACTCCTTCCCGCACCGCCGCCTCGGGGCTCGGGATCGTGCACAGGCACAGGTTGAAGGCAACCGAGTCGAAGACGCCATCCGGCAGCGCCATGCGCTCGGCGTCCATGACCGCGACCTCGGCGTCGCGACCGCTCGAGCGTGCGAAACGCCGGCCGACCTCCAGCATCTTGGCGCTCACGTCAATGCCGATCACGCGAACGCCGGCAGGGTAGTGGGGGACGCTGAGCCCGGTGCCGAAGCCGACGTCCAGGACCATCCCGCGCACTGTCTCCCCCACCTTCGCGCGCCGCCCGCCGAGCATCCACTCCGTGAAGCGCGACGACATCGCCCGGTGGTACGCCTCGGGATCCTGGTCGTAGATCCGGCGCACCTTGCGTAGTGGATCCGACACCAGCGTCAGCCTAGTCGCAGAATCGTGGGCATGTGGCATGTCGCGGGCCGAGCTCCTCATGGCCACGATGCGGGAGAGCTACGCGCGGCTGCGAGCACGAATCGACAGGCTCACCGACGAGGAGTGAACCTCGGAAGACCAACTGGGGAGAGATGTGGCCCGCATGGAGGATCTTCACGACGATGATCGACCACGACGCCTTCCACGGCGGGACGATCGCCTATCTACGCGACCTGTATTACTGGAGCAGAACCTAGGGCGCGAAGATCCGGCAGAGGCTGTCGGCCAGCGACTCGGCGTCGGCGCCGGGATGCGTGAGGAAGTAACCGACCGCGTCGTTGACTGCGCCCACCACCGCCTGCGTGAGGAAGTAACCGACCGCGTCGTTGACTGCGCCCACCACCGCCCGCCCGAAGACCTGCGGGTCCTGGTTGGCATAGAAATCGTCGTCGAGCAACGCCTGGCGAACCTCCTCGGCCACCATGTGCGCGAACCGCTCCTGCAGCTGGTGGCGAACCTCCTCGACGCTCGGGCTGAGGCCGACCGACTCGACCAGCATCAACCTCGCCACCGCCGATCGTTTGTAGCAGACGACCACGAAAGCCCGGATGCCGCGGCGCATGCGATCGCGGTGGTCCTGGCCCCCAGAGGCCGCTGCGATGACCGCGTGGATGAGCTCGCCGCCCTCCTGGGCAAGTACCTCGCGAAAGCAGTGCTCCTTGGAGTCGAACTGGTCGTAGAAAGCGGACTTGGACATATGCGCGCGGGCGACGATGTCATCGACCGAGCTCACGTGATAGCCGCGCGCGGCGAACATCGCGAGCGCGGCCTGCATCAGGCGAACGCGGCGCTGCACGCGCCGCGCTTCGCGCGGGTCGTCGACGCCCGGGTCGACCGCGTGCACGCCGGCGCCGGGAAAAGCGCCAGCCATCTAGTCGCGGGCGAGGGCTCGGGAGATGACCAGGCGCTGGATCTCGCTGGTGCCCTCGAACAAGGTGTAGATCTTGGCGTCGCGGTGCCACTTCTCGACCGGGAAGTCACGGATGTAGCCGTAACCCCCGCAGATCTGGATCGCCTGCTCGGTGACCTTGACCGCCACCTCGCCGGCCTTGAGCTTTGCCATCGATCCCTCGGCCTTCTTGAACTCGCCGCCGCTGCGGCCTTCCCACAACGCCCGCCAGATGAGGGCTCGGGTCGCCTCGATCTCAGTCGCCATGTCGGCGAGCATGAAAGCGATCGCCTCGTTCTCGATCAGCGTGCGGCCGAACTGCTTGCGCTCCTTGGCGTACTGCAGCGCGAACTCGAACGCAGCGCGGGCGATGCCGAGGGCCTGCGCGCCCACGATCGGCCGGGAGAGCTCGAACGTCTTCAACGCGACCGACGAACGCGAATGCGTGCCCTCGCGCGCCCGGGCCAGCTTGCCCTCCAGCTTTTCGACTCCACCGAGCACATTCTCGAGTGGGATCGTGCAGTCCTCGAGCAGCACCTCAGCGGTGTGCGAGGCCCGGATGCCCATCTTCCTTTCTTTCTTGCCCTGCCGGATGCCTTTGGTCCCGGGCGGCACGACGAAGCTCGCCTGACCGCGCGTGCCGAGCTCTGGCTCGACCGCCGCGACCACCACGTGCACGTCGGCGATACCGCCGTTGGTGATGAATATCTTCTGGCCGTTGAGGACCCAGTCCCCGTTCTTGCGGACCGCGCGCGTCTTCATCGAGGAGACATCGGACCCTGCCTCCGGCTCGGTCACCGCAAAGGCGCCCAGCGCCGGCTTCTCGACAGTGCCAAAGCACGCGGGGATCCAGGTCGCGATCTGCTCCGGGGTCCCCTGCGAGAAGATCGCCGCGATCGGCAGCCCGGTGCCCTGGATGGCGAGGGCGATGCCCGCGCAGCCCCAGGTCAATTCCTCGGCGACCAGGGCGGGCATGATCCCGGTGGTGTCGGCGTAGGTCTGCTGGAGGAAGTCGACGCCGTAGAGGCCGACCTCGGCCGCTTTCTTGACCACCGGCCACGGGAACTCCTCGGATTCGTCGTACTGAGCCGCCACCGGGCGGATCTCCTTCTCCGCGAAGCTGTGGACCCATTCTTTGATCTCACGCTGCTCGTCGGTCAGCTCGAAGGAAACCATGCTTCTCCTGTTCTAGAACGCTCCAACGGCTTCGATTGTCTTTACAACGCACCAGTACTGGTACGTACGGGTTTGTGGTTGGGAACGCTACGCCGCAGCGCGTCATCGTGTCAATAGGCTTGAATTCGCGCACGCTTTGAGCGCCCTTCAGATCGTCACGATCCTCGGCGCGGGACTGATCGCCGGCATGGTCAACACCATCGTCGGCAGCGGCTCCCTCCTCACCTTCCCCGCCCTGCTCGCGGCCGGCTACTCGCCCGTGGTGGCCAACGTCAGCAACTCCGTGGGCCTGGTGCTGGGCAACGTCAGCGGCGTGGTCGGCTACCGGCGCGAGCTCGCGGGCCAGGAGCGACGCGCCACCGAGCTCGCAATTCCAGCCGCACTCGGATCGCTGCTCGGCGCCGCTCTCCTGCTTGCTCTACCCGAATCGGTTTTCCACCGCGTCGTGCCCGCGCTGGTCCTGCTCGCCGTGGTCCTCGTGATCGTGCAGCCCCGCCTGTCCGTGGCGCTGGCCGGCTACCGCGACCATGCCGCCAGCTGGTGGGCCATACGCGTCGGCGTTGGGGTGACCGCCGTCTACGGCGGCTACTTCGGCGCGGCGATGGGCGTCCTGCTCATCGGCGTCCTGTCCGTGTTCTTGAAGGACGACCTACAGCGAATCAACGCGCTCAAGAATGTGATGGCCGCCGTGATCAACGCGGTCGCCGCGGTCGTATTCGTCGTATTCGCCCATGTGGCCTGGCTCGCGGCCGCGCTGATCGCGGTGTCCAGCATCGTGGGCGGGCTGCTTGGGGCCGCGGCTGGGCGGCGACTCCATCCCGATCTGCTCCGCGCCCTCATCGTGATCGGCGGGTTGGCGGCTTTCGTCAAGCTGCTGGCCTCCTGAAGCCGGGACTACTGCCCTTTCCACTGCGGTTTGCGCTTGGCGAGGAAGGACTCCACCCCTTCGCGGAAGTCCTGCGACATGTAGCAAGCGATGATGAGGTCGGAGTCGGCCCTGTCCGGCACGGTCTGGTCGCGCACCCTTCGCAGCGCTTCCTTGGTGGCCCAGAGGGTCAATGGCGCCAGCGCCGCCATCTCCTCGGCCAGGACCTGAGCCCGCGGCAGCAGAGCGGCCTCGTTACTGGTGACCTCAGACAGCATCGCGCACGCGAGCATCTCGCCCGCGTCCATGAGGCGCGCTCGCATGATCAGGTCCTTGAGGCGCGGTATACCGAGCAGGGCTGCGGCGCGCGCGTAGTTGGCCATCGACAGGCAGTTGCCGAGTGTACGGGCGATTGGAAACCCATAACGCGCCGAAGGCGACCCGATGCGAATGTCGCAGCAGTTGGCGATCGCGGCGCCCGCGCCCGTGCAGGGTCCGGCGATGGCGGCGATGGTGGGCACGCGCACCGATTCGACGCTGCTCATGACCAGGTTGCCTTTGGCCTCGTAGTCGAGCGCGTCACGTTCCGTCTTGAAATCTTGAAACTGGGCGATGTCGGTGCCGGCGACGAATGCCTTGCCTCCAGCCCCAGTCAACACAACGGCCCGCACCGCTCGGTCGGAGTTGATCTCCTCACACGCCTCGACGAGGCGGTCATACATGTTCCATGTCATCGCGTTGCGAGCCTGCGGCCGGTTGAACGTGATCCACCGGACCACGCCCTTCTGCTCGACGATCAGCTCGTCAGCCGCGTCGATCGCGTCGGCGCCAGGGTTCACGACAAGCCCAGCTCGGCGAGCAAGTCGGCTGTGTCCTCGCCGAGAAGGGGCGCGGCTCTGTCACGGCGTACGGGCGTCTTTGAGAAGCGCATCGGCGAGCCCAGCTGACGCACCGAGCCGACCTTGGTATGTGGCGCATCCCAGAAGTACTGGCGGGCGAGCAGGTGCGGGTCCGAGAACACCTGGCTGAAGTCTTGGATCGGCGCGCACGGAACCCCGGCCTCGCCAAGCACGGCGAGCCAATGCGCCGCGGGCTTGGTCCTCGTCACCGACTCGATCGTCGACGCCAGAGATTTCCGGTTGCGATGGCGAAGGCTAGCGTCGAGGTAACGCGCGTCACTCATCAGAGCCTGGAGCCCAAGCGCGCGGCACAAGGCGGCCCAGTTGAATTTCGTGGTGGCGCCGATGGTCAGCCAGCCGTCCGCCGCGCGAAACGCCTGATACGGCGCCGCGCTCTGATGAGCGGAGCCGGAGGCCCTCGGAATCTCGCCCGTCGCGAAGAAGAGTCCGGCCTCCCAGATGGCCAGAGACACGCCCGCCTCGAGCAGCGAGACATCGATGAACTGGCCTGCGCCCGTCTCGCGGCGCGCGTGGAGGGCGGCCACCGCGGCCAGAGCCGCATACAGCGCGCACACGAGATCGCAAACGGGAACCCCGACCTTCACCGGGTCTGCACCTTCGGTGCCCGTGATGCTCATGAGGCCAGACCGGGCCTGGGCCATGATGTCCATGCCGGGCTGGTCCCGCAGCGGCCCGTCTTGCCCCCATCCCGACGCGGCAACATAGACCAGGCCGGGATTGATTGCTTGAAGGACTGCGTAGTCGAGCCCGAGGTCCCTCATCGTCCCTGGGCGCAGGTTCTCGACAACGACGTCGGCCGTCGACACGAGCTTGCGGAAGATCGCCTTGCCACGATCCGATTTCAGGTCGAGCGCGATCGACCGCTTGTTCCGGTTGAGGCGCATGAAAGCGGACCCCTCGCCTTCGATCAAAGGTGCCGATGAGCGCACCTGGTCGCCGCCGTCGGGGTTCTCGACCTTGATGACCTCGGCGCCGAGGTCGGCCAGCTGCATGCCGCAGAAAGGCGCCGCCATGTAGTTGCCAACCTCCAGCACGCGGATGCCGGCGAGCGGTGGCTGATTACTGCTCATCCACCACGCCATCGCCGGAGCCCAACCACTCACGCATCACCTCGTCCGTGTGCTGGCCCAACGTCGGGGGCGGCAGCCGGGTTGGGCTCGATCCGCCGTCCAGCTTCCAGGGCGCTCCCACCTGGCTGATGCGGCCCGCGATCGGATGGTCGATCTCGAGCCGCATCTGCCTGCCCGTCGCGAGCGGACTTTCAAACGCCTCCTCGATGTCGAGGATCGGACCCGCTGGAATCCCAAATTGCTCAAAGCGCGCCAGCCATTCTTCGCGCGTACCTCGACGAAGATAGGTTTCGATCAAGCGGGCCAGCTCGTGCTTGGCGGCCTGGCGCAGACGGTTCGTCGCGAACCTTGGGTCGTCCGCGAGCTCTGGCGCACGAATCGCTTCGCAAAATCGCTGGTACTGGGCATCGGTCGCCACAGCGACGTTGAGGAACCCGTCGCTGACCGCGAACGTGCCGTACGGCGCAATCGTGGCGTGATGGTTGCCTTCCTGGGTTGGGACCTCACCGGTCGCGAAATACCGGCCCGCCTGGTACGTGAACAGCGCGAGCAGCGAATCGTTGAGGGCGATGTCGACGTAGCGGCCCTTGCCCGTGGTGCCTCGCTCGACCAAGGCGGCGAGGACGGCGTTTGACGCGAACATGCCCGCGGCGATATCGCCGATCGGAATTCCCACCTTGGTCGGCGGGCCATCAGGCGTCGCGTTCACGCTCATCATTCCCGACGTGCCCTGGGCGATCTGGTCGTAACCCGCCAGTGTGGGCTGGTTCTGGCCGAAGCCGCTGATCGATGCGTAGACGAGCGCCGGCTTCAGCGCCTGCAGCTTCTTGGCTCCGAGGCCCAGCCGCTCCATCGTCCCGGGTTTGAAGTTTTCGACGACGACATCGCTCACCATCGCCAGCTCCTCCGCGATGTCAAGCGATTCCTTCTTCTTGAGGTCGAGGATCACGCTTCGCTTGTTGCGGTTCACCGAGAGGAAATAGGACGACTCGCCATTGATGAAGGGCGGTCCCCACTGTCGCGAATGATCGCCGGCGGGAGGCTCGACCTTGGCGACGTCGGCGCCGAGGTCGCCGAGCATCATCGTGCAGTACGGGCCGGCGAGCGCCTGCGTGAAGTCCAGGACACGGACGGTGGCCAGTGGAAGTGGCGGCGAATCGGCCATAGCGTCGACTATCGTAGGTCGCTGATCTTCAAGCCGAAATCCGCGAGCTTTCGCATCCACGCCGCGATCGGCGCGCTGGCCGGCCTCGCCGCCGGTCTGCTTGGGGTCGGCGGCGGTTTCCTCATCGTGCCGCTCCTGACCCTGTGGGCCAGGACCGACCAGCACAGGGCGACCGGTACGTCGCTGGCGGCGATTCTACCCATCGCGCTGGTCGCCGCGGGTACCTACTACTTTGGCTCCGGCAGCCCGCAGACCGACCTGCCGGTCGCAGCGTCGCTGGTCATCGGCGGAACCGTAGGCGTGGTCGCCGGAGGGCTGGCGGCACAGAAAGTCTCGGATCGCGTGCTGCGCGGGTTCGTCGCGATCCTTCTATTCGTCGCCGGCTTGAAATACGCGTACGACGCCGGGTTCGGCGCGATCCCTACCCTGCACGCCACTGCACCGGCTGGGCTGGGCATTGAGGAGTACGTCGTGCTGGCGCTGTGCGGTCTTGGAATCGGCGTCCTAGGCGGCCTTGCCGGCCTCGGCGGAGGTGTGTTCATCGTCCCGCTGCTGGTCATCGGGTTCGGCCTCTCGCAGAGGATCGCCCAGGGTACTTCCCTGATCGCCGTCATCCCCACCGCCGCCATCGGCGCGATCATCCACGAGGCCAACGGCGAGGTCGACGTCCGCGCGGCCGCCGTGATCGCCGCTGCCGGGGTGCCGGCCGCGATCGTCGGCTCGCTTCTCGCGCTGGTCGTGCCCCAGCGAACCCTGCTGGGGCTGTTCGGGGCCTTCCTGCTGTTCGCCGCCGTGCGAACCTGGCCGTGGAGGCGGGCTACTCCGAAGGTCTGACCGGCGCCTCGGGCTGGCTCGTAACGACCTCGTGGTGGCGGAACTGCACGTTCGCCGCCGGCTCCGCGCCCGACCCCTTGGCCTTCTTCTTCTTTTTGACCTCGCGTCCTTGTTTGTTGCGTCCTTTAGCCATGGGCCCCAGTTTCTATGACCAGGGCCAGTTCGCGCAAGAAGGATTCGACGTCGGTCACCAGCCCGATCGACTGCCAGCTACCTCGGTCGGCGAGCTTGGTCACCACTGCCGGGTTGATGTCGACGCAGACCGTACGGACGCCCGCAGGCAGCATGTTGCCCGTGGCAATCGAGTGCAGCATGGTCGAGAGCATCAGCGCCATCCGCACTCCGTGCAAGGACGCGCGCATGCGCCGCTGGGCCTCGACCATTTCCGTGATCACGTCGGGCAGCGGCCCGTCGTCGCGCACCGAACCGGCCAGGACGATCTCCACGCCATGATCGATGGCCGACTTCATGACCCCTGACTGGAGCTGCCCGCTCTCGACCATCTGCCGCAGGCCGCCCGCGGCGCGCACCCGGTTGATGGCTCGCATGTGGTGCTCGTGCCCGTGCTCGATGGCGAGCCCGCTCTCGACGTTGACGCCGAGCGCGGTCCCGAACAGCGCCGACTCCACGTCGTGCACCGCCAGCGCGTTGCCCGCGAAGAGGACCTGCACGTACCCGAGCTCGATCAGCCGGGACAGGTAGCGACCCGCGCCGGTGTGGACGACTGCGGGTCCTGCGACCACGACGATGCGCCCGCCGGCCTTCCGGATCTGCTTCATTTCGTCCGCGATGGCGCCGATGAGCACCTTCTTCGGCTTCTCGGCCGACACCTCGCTGGCCATGAACGTGAAGATCTCCGTCTGCCGCGAGCGCTCGAGCGGCGTCACCCTCACCCCCTGGTGGCCGACGACGACCTCCATGCCCGGCTTCGCGGCCTGGAACACGATGCAGCGCGCGCGCCGGGCCTTGGCGTCGACGGCGATCGCGCAGTCCATCTCGATGTCCTCGACCGGCGACCACGTGCCGTCGATCAACACTTCCGTGGGCAGGTTGCTCGTCGAGTAGAAACCCTCTGGAAACACGCCTTCCTTGGCCACCGCCTCCAGCTTCGCCGGCTGCTCCGACTCTGCGGTTGCGCCAAGGGCGCGCGCCTGCCGCACGATGCGGTCGAGCTGCTCCGCTGACGACGCGACCACCTCCATTCGGCAGAGCGACGTGTCGGTCTTGTGCTGGCCGACCGTGAGCTCCTCGATCGTGAAGTTGCCGCCGAGGTCCATGACCAGGTCCATCACCTGCGGCAGCGTCATCGAGTCGATGATGTGGCCCTTCAGGACCAGCCTCGCCGTGTGGCGCTGGCTGGTCATCGCAGCGCCCCCACCACTGCGTTGATCTCGTCTTTGAGCCTTGCCGCTTCATGCCCCGGCTTTTCGGCAAAGACAACGCTGCGGCTCACGGAGATGAGACACGATGCCGCATCGCCGCTCCAGGCCGCGCGCACCGAGCCTTCGAGGTCGCCGCCCTGCGCACCGACGCCGGGGATCAGGAACGGCAGCGGCGAAGACGCACGCAGCTCCGCAATCTCCTTGGGCGCGGTCGCGCCGACGACCAGGCCGACGTTGCCGTAGGCGTTCAGGCTCTGAGCCATCGCCGCCACCTGCATATACAGTGGTGCGCCGCCGGCGTCGAGGTGCTGCAGGCTCGCAGCGCCGGGATTCGACGAGCGGCAGACGATGTACACCCCGCGATCTTCGTAGCGGGTGTATTCCTCGATCGAGTCCGCGCCGAGGTAAGGGTTGACCGTGGCGGCATCCATCGCCAGCGTCACAAAGGCCGTCAGGGCGTAGGCGCGCATGGTGTTGCCCATGTCGCCACGCTTGCCGTCGAAGAGAAACGGCGTGCGCGGAGCCTCGTCACGCAGCTCGAGCAGCGCCTTCCATCCATCGGGGCCGTACTGCTCCCAGAAAGCGCTGTTGGGTTTGAAGCAGCATGCGTGCTCCTCCGTCTGCCGGACGACTTCACGGCAGTGGCGCAGCGCGCCGGCGGCTCCACCGGCGATTCGATCGGGGTCCGGGTCGAGGCCGACGCACAGCAGCGTGCCTCGGTCCCTGGCAAGGGTGCGCAGCCGATCGAAGTAGCTCATGGGTAACCCAAATCGTAGCTTCGGGCGGAATACGGCCTCGATTTGTGTAGGCCGTCAAAATGAAGCTGTGCACAGGACGCTGCGAATCGGGCTGGCCCAGATCAATGCAACCGTCGGCGACCTGGAGGGCAACACGCGCCTGATCACGGACTGGATCGAGCGCGCGCGCGACCAGGAGGTTGACCTGGTTTGCTTTCCGGAGCTCGCCCTGACCGGTTACCCGCCCGAGGACCTCGTCCTCAAGCCGGGTTTCGTGCGAGACAACCTGAAGCAGCTGAGGGTTGTCGCGGAGGCGACCAAGGGCATCTCAGCGGTGGTCGGCTTCGTCGACGAGGACGGGGCCATCTTCAACGCCGCCGCGTTCATCCGCGATGGGGTGTTGAAAGGCGTCTACCACAAAGTTTTCCTGCCCAACTACGGGGTCTTCGACGAGCAGCGCTACTTCACCATCGGACACCGCTGCCCGATCTTCGAGCAGTCCGGGATTCGCATCGGCGTCACGATCTGTGAGGACTGCTGGTATCCGTCCGGACCGATGGCATGGCAGGCCGAACACGGGGTCGAGCTGCTGGTCAACATCAACGGCTCGCCTTATCACGAGGGCAAGCGCGGGCCACGCGAAGAGATGGTGCGCGGGCGCGCCGTCGATTACGGCGCCTACGTCGCGTACGTGAACACCGTCGGCGGGCAGGACGAGCTGGTCTTCGACGGCAACAGCGTCATCTTCGACCCGCGCGGCCAGATGGTCGCCCACGGCAAATCGTTCCGAGAGGATCTTCTCGTCTACGACATAGACGTGGATGCTGTGCCGTTTCATCGGCCGCTGGAGAAGATCCGCCACGAGGCAGAGGGCGCCGCGCGTCTCGAGCTCGAGGTGACCGAGCTCTCCGTGACCACCGGGAGCACCCCTCCCCGCTCTCCCCTACCCCACCACCTCGACGCCCCGCTCGAAGGCGCGGCAGAGATCTACGCCGCCGTCGCCCTCGGGGTCCACGACTACATCCGCAAGCAGCTCTTCCAGAAGGTCATCATCGGGTTGTCCGGTGGAGTCGACTCGGCCCTCACCGCCGCGATAGCGGCCGACGCCCTAGGCCCCGAAAACGTGATCGCGGTGCGCATGCCGTCCCGCTACACGGCATCCGAGAGCCTGGAGGACGCCGGGCTGGTGGCGGAGGCGCTCGGGATTCAGCTGCTCGACTTTCCCATCGAACCCGCACACCATGCGTTCGAGCAGATACTGGCCGGAGCCTTCGAGGGCACTCGGCCGGGGGTCGCCGAAGAGAACCTGCAGCCGCGAATCCGCAGCGTCATCCTCCATGCGCTGTCCAACAAGTTCGGCTACATCGTGCTCACGACCGGCAACAAGTCAGAGATCGCGACCGGCTACTGCACCCTTTACGGCGACATGGCGGGCGGTTTTGCCGTGCTCAAGGACATCACCAAGACGACCGTGTACGAGCTCTGCCGTTATCGCAACTCGTTGGGCCCGGCGATCCCGGAGCGCGTCCTCACCAAGCCGCCCTCAGCCGAGCTCAAGCCCGGACAGAAAGACTCGGACAGCCTGCCACCGTATGACGAGCTCGACCCCATCCTGCGCGGATACGTCGAGGAGGACCTCACGCCCGACGAGCTCATCGCGGCCGGCAACCGGGCGGAGACGGTGGCTCGGGTGATCCAGCTGGTGGATCGCAGCGAGTACAAGCGCCGCCAGGCGCCGCCAGGCGTGAAGATCACGCCGCGCGCGTTCGGTCGGGACCGCCGCATGCCGATCACCAACCGATACGTCCCCAACGGCGTTCGCCCGGCGCACTGAAGCTCCGCCTAGGCATAATCAACTCCGATAGCAGGTATAGATAGGAGCTATATGGCGGGTTCTTTCGACGTGGTGATCGTTGGCGGTGGGCCGGGGGGCTATGTAGCCGCCATCCGCGCCGCGCAGCTCGGGGCCAGGACCGCGATCGTAGAGAAGGACCGGCTCGGCGGAACCTGCCTGGTCCGCGGCTGCATTCCGACCAAGGCCCTGCTGCAGTCATCAGAGCTGTACTCGCTGGCCAAAGGCGGCGCGCCGTTCGGGCTTATCGCCGACAACATCGGCTTCGACTGGGGGGCGGCTCAGAAACGGAAGACCGCGGTGGTCGACCAGCTCGTCACGGGTGTCGAAGGGCTTCTGAAAGCGGGCGGCGTGACCATGATTCGCGGCGCCGCCAAGCTTGCCGGCGGAGGGGCCGTCGAAGTCGCCGGTGAGCGCATCCAGGCGAAGGACATCGTCATCGCCACGGGCTCGGCGGTGTCGCGCATCCCATTGAAGGGCGCTGAGCTGACCATCGACTCCGACGCCATCCTGGAGCTGAAGGAGATTCCGCAGCGGCTCGCGGTCATCGGCGGCGGCGTGGTCGGCATGGAGTTTGCGGCGATGTTTGCCGCCCTCGGCAGCAAGGTCACGGTGCTGGAGATGCTGCCCCAGATCCTGCCGATGGTCGAGGCCGACCTCGTCAACGTGTATACAAAGCATCTGTCCGGCCTCGGCGGCGCGATCCACACGAGCAGCAAGGTCGCCGAGGTCGCCAAGGCGGGCAAAGCACTGCAGGTTCGGTTCTCGACGGGCGGGGAAGGCGGCTCGGTCGACGCCGACCAGGTCTTGCTCGCGGTGGGTCGGTCGCCGTACACCGAGGGCCTGGGCGCGGACGCGGCGGGAGTGAAGCTCGAGCGGGGCCGCGTGGTCGTCGACGACCACTTGCATGCGACGGCCCAAGGCGTATGGGCGATCGGCGATGTTATCGGCGGCATCATGCTCGCCCACGTCGCGTCATATGAAGGTATATGCGCGGTCGAGAACATCGCGGGCCATGTGCGCGTCCCCGACTACCACGCCGCGCCCAACTGCGTTTACACAGACCCCGAGATCGCGCACGTCGGCCTGGGCGAGAAGGAGGCGAAGGAGCGCGGCGTGGAGGTCAAGATCGGCCGCTTCCCGTTTGCGGCCTCGGGTCGCGCGCTGACGCTCGGCCAGAGCGAAGGCTTCGTGAAAGTGGTCGCGGACGGCGGCTCTGGCGTCCTTCTCGGGGTGCACATCATCGGGCCGCGAGCCACCGACCTCATCGCGGAGGCGACGCTCGCGGTACAGAACGGACTCACGATGGAGCAGCTCGACCTCACAATCCACGCCCACCCGACGCTGCCCGAATCCATCATGGAGGCCGCGCTCGCCGCCCAGGGTCGGGCGATCCACATCGCCAATCGCTCTAGGCTCCCCACCGCTCCGGCCGCGCCGCCAGGCGCAGCCGGCGAGGGGAGCGTCACTCGCCCATCCCCCACTTCGGCCACCGTGCCGATGCACAATCGTGAGCAGCAGATGGTCACACCGGTCAAACCGCCGACAACGCCGGCGCCTGAGGCGATCACGGCCAAGAAGCTCGAGCTGAAGAAGGAGAACCGCGACTTCCTGCTCGGGATCCACCGCACGATGCAGCTGATCCGGCGCTTCGAGGAGCGGGCCCAGGAGCAGTACACGAAGGCGAAGATCGGCGGCTACTGCCACCTCAACATCGGCGAGGAGGCGGCGGTCGTCGGCGGCATCCTGCCCCTGAAGCTGAACGACTACATCTTCACGAGCTATCGCGAGCATGGCCACGCAATCGCGCGCGGCATCGACCCCCGGGCGGTGATGGCCGAGCTCTTCGGCAAGGAGACGGGCACGTCGCACGGTCGTGGCGGGTCGATGCACATGTTCGACGCGAAGCTGCGGTTCATGGGCGGCTACGGAATCGTGGGCGGCCACCTCCCGCTCGCAACAGGTGGCGCGTGGGCGGTCAAGTACCGCAAACAGAAGGACGTCGTGTCGTGTCTCTTCGGCGATGGTGCCACCAACATCGGCGCCTTCCACGAGTCGCTCAACTACTCGAAGGTGTTCGATCTGCCCGTCCTCTGGTACTGCGTCAACAACCGATATGGGATGGGCACGCCGGTCGAGGAGGCGTCCGCCGTCGCGGAGATCTACAAGAAGGCGTGCGCCTACGACATGGAGTCGATCCAGGTCGACGGCATGAACGTGCGCGAGGTTTTGCAACGGACCTCGGAGATCGTCGAAAAGATCCGCGCCGACTCGCAGCCTCGCTTCATCGAGGCTCTGTGCTACCGCTTCAAGGGCCACTCCGTGGTAGACCCCGACAAGTACCGGTCGGCCGAGGACAAGGAGAAGTTCCGCAAGGCTGACCCGATCGTCGCCTTCGAGCACGAGCTCGAAACCGCGGGGCTGGCTGATGAGGAGTACTTCAAGACAGTGCGGCAGAACGTCGAGGCGGAGGTGCAGGAGATCATCAAGTTCGCCGACGACAGCCCTGATCCCAAGGTGGGAGACCTGTACAAGTACGTCTACAACGGCGAGTGGGAAGAAAGCCCCGAGCTGCGCGGGAACCCCCTCTGATGGCGGCAGAGGAGAAGCTTTACCGCGTCGCGCTTCGTGAGGCGCTGGCCGAGGAGATGGAGCGCGACGACTCCGTGTACCTGGTCGGCGAGGACATCGGCAAGTTCGGTGGCGCCTATCGCGTCACCGAAGGGCTCCTTGATCGGTTCGGCGCTCAGCGAGTCGTCGACGCCCCGATCGCCGAGGAGGTGATAGTAGGCAGCGCCATCGGCTCGGCGATGCTCGGTCTTCGCCCGGTGGTGGAGATGATGACCATCAACTTCTCGCTGATCGCGTACGACCAGATCGTCAACAACGCGGCGAAGATCCGCTACATGTTCGGTGGCGAGGCGAAGGTGCCCTTGGTGATACGGATGCCGGGCGGCGCCGGCCACCAGCTGTCCGCCCAGCATTCGCACAGCTTCGAGGTCCTCTACGGTCTTATCCCGGGCCTGCTCGTCGTCGCGCCGACGACGCCCGAGGACGCGAAGGGAATGCTGAAGTCGGCCATCCGAACCGACAACCCCGTGATGTTTCTAGAGTCGATGAGCCTCTACAACGTCCGAGGGATGGTGCCTGATGGCGACTACACGACGCCCATCGGCAAGGCCGCTGTGCGGCGCAAAGGCTCCGACATCACGATCGTCGGCGTGTCGAGGATGGCAGTGCTTGCCAACGAGGCGGCCAAGCAGCTCGAGGAGGAGGACATCGATGCCGAGGTCATCGACCTACGCTCCATCCGACCCATCGACTGGCCGCCGATAGTAGAGTCGGTCCAGCGCACGAGCCGCTGCCTGGTGGTCGAGGAAGGTTGGGCGACTTACGGCGTGACGGCCGAGATCGCCGCCGGCGTGCAGGAGCGCGCATTCGACTACCTGGACGCACCGATTCGCCGGCTGGGAGGCGCGCAGGTCCCGATGCCGTACAGCCTTCCGCTGGAGAAGGCCTCGATCCCGACGAGCGAGGACATCAAGAAGCTGGCGCGCGAGGTGGTCGGCAGGAAGCCGCTCGATGTCTGACGTAAATATGCCGAAGCTCTCCGACACGATGGAGGAGGGCACGATCGTCGAGTGGAAGAAGAAGAGCGGCGAGACCGTCAAGAAGGGTGAGGTGATCGCCGAGGTCGAGTCCGACAAAGCCACCTTCGACCTCGAGTCGGAGGACGACGGCGTGCTCGACATCATCGTCGAGCAGGGCGTCCCGGCCAAGATCGGCGCCCCGATCGCTCGCATCGGCGCGGCCGGCGAAGCCCCCGCGGCGCAACCTGCGCCAAAAGAAGAAGCCACCAAGGCGGCGCCCAAGGCGGAAAAGCCGGCACCGGCTCCAGAAGCCCCCGCTCCCCCACCTCCCGCGCCGGCCGAGCCCGCTCACGCCACCGAGGACGGAAACGGGGCAGCGGCTCCGGATGTCCGCGCTTCACCGCTGGCCAGGCGACTTGCTGCCGAGCTGGGCGTGAACCTGGCGGGTATCAAAGGGAGCGGCCCCGAGGGTCGCATCGTGAAAGAGGATGTGCAGGCGGCGGCTTCAGACAGGGCCGCGCCGGCGCGCGCGCCGGCAGCCCCCGCCCCGCGGCCGTCCGGGCCAGACGTCGAGGTGGTCGAGCCCAATCGTATGCAGGCCACGATCGCGCGGCGAATGGCGGAGTCAAAGGCCACCGTGCCCGAGTTCACCGTCACAGTCGAAGCTCGCGTCGAGCTCGCGGTGAGCCTGCGCCAGCAGCTCAAGGACTCCGTGCCCGGGGCTGAGAAAGTGACGATGACGGACTTTTTGGTCCGGGCGTGCGCGCTTGCCCTGAGGAAGCTCCCCGAGGTCAACAGCTCCTGGGTCGACGGCAAGTTTCAGCGCAAGCGGCGCATCAGCATCGGGCTCGCTGTCGCGCCATCCCAGGGCATGGGCCTGCTCGTCCCCGTGGTGCATGACGCGGACATGAAGGACCTGGTCCAGATCTCGATCGAATCGAGACAGGTCATCGAGCGCGCACGCTCTGGCCGTCTCGCGGAAGGCGACCTCAGCGGGGCCACGTTCTCGATCTCCAACCTTGGCATGTACGGGGTCGACGAGTTCGTCGCGATCATCAACCCCCCGGAGGCCGCCATCCTCGCGGTCGGAGCGATCAAGGAGGTGCCCGTCGTCGACGGCGGCCGCATCGTCCCGGGCAAGGTCATGCGCATGACCCTCTCGGTCGACCACCGAGTGTTCTATGGCGCGACCGCGGCGCAGTTCATGGCCGAGGTGAAGAGGCTCATCGAGAACCCTGTCACATTGGTGGTGCCCCCGACCCAATGACGCCGGGCCAGGTCGCCGACCTGCTCGAATCGTCAGGCCAGGCGTTCGCTTCGACCCTGGATGCGCTCACACCTGAGGTGGCGTCATGGCATCCAGCCCCCGGAGAGTGGTGCGTCAAAGAGGTCGTCGGTCACGTGATCGAAGCTGAGAACAACGGCTTCGCCGGCCGCATCCGGCTCATCCTCGCCGCCGACGAACCGGACCTGCCGACATGGGACCGTGACGGGATCGCCAAGAAGAGGAACGACTGTGCCCGAGATCCCAAAGAGCTGAAGCAGGAGTTGGTCGAGCTCAGGGGCCACAGCGTTCAGCTCGTCCGGTCGCTCCGGCCCGAGCAGTTCCAAAGTGGCGGCACCCATCCGGAGGTGGGACGGCTTACGGTCGAGGACTTGATGCACGAGTGGGTCCACCACGATGGCAACCATCTGCGCCAGGCGCTTGGCAACGTGCAGGCCTATGTGTGGCCGCACATGGGGAACGCCCGGCGCTTCTCCCGCCCTGAGCAATAAATCATCGGGGACGGCTCACGCACCGTCCCCGACATGCCGAAAACCCTATGGGAGCCTGGTGACCTGGATGTTCAACTCCACGCCAGGCGCCGGATGGATCGAAACGTGACCTGGAACCGCGGGGATGCCGAGTCAGTGGAGTGTCAACCACCCGCAGAAAGGACAGACGCGGGGGCGGGCCCCACCCGCCGGGTCCGTGCCGCAGGCAGCGTGAGGTGCACGCGAAGATTGCCAGAGTCATCGATGTCCGCCCACAGGCGCCCCGACATCGCCGAGGCGAGCTCCCGCGAGATCGCCAAACCGAGCCCCACGCCCCCCGCCGCCCCGGAGCGAGACGCGTCGGCGCGGTAGAAGCGTTCGAACATGCGGTCAGGATCGGGAACGTTGGTGCCGGTGTGATTGGTTACCACGGCTTCGACCGAGCTGCCGGCAAGCCGTGCGCTGGCCACGACCTTCGAGCCGGCCGGCGCGTACTTGACGGCGTTGTCCATCAGGTTGTCAAGGATCTGGTGGAGGCGCTCAGGGTCGGCCGCGACAGGCGGGATGTCGGCCGGCACGTCAATCTCGAGAACGAGATCGCGCGACTCCGCGCGTGGTCGTATGATCGCGAGCTCCTGCTGAAGATGGCCCCCGAGGTCGACCGCGGTGATGTGGAGCGAGATGGTTCCGGCCTCGACACGGGCAAGATCGAGCAGCTCCTGCGCCATGCGCAGAACGCGTTCCGACTCCTCGTGAACGATCGTCGCTGCACGCGTTCGCTCGAGCTCCGTCTTGATGCTTCCGTCCACGAGCGCCTGGCTGAACCCGATGAGGCTGGTCAGCGGGGTCTTCAGCTCGTGCGAGACGTTGGCCAGAAACTCGCGCTGCACCCGGCGCGCTCGCTCGACTGCCTCCGCCATGCGGTCGAACGCGGCGCCCAAGGTACCGATCTCGTCCGTCCCGCGGATGCCCACCCGCCGCGAGTAGCTGCCGGCGGCGATGTCCTCCGCGGCCGACGCCAGCTTGGCCAGGGGCTGGGTCAGGGATCTGCTCACCAGCAGCACGAGCAGCATCGCCAGCAGCAAGGCGGCGCCACCCGCCAGCAGGAGGCGAGGCACGAGGTCGCCGGCGGCGGCCGCGGCAAAAGCACCCTGGGGCACGGCCAGCACCACGTAGGCGGCTCCGAGTGGATCGCGTGTCGGCGTGATGGTGGTGGCCGCTGCCAGGTAGACCAGCCCTCCGAGCGTGGTCCTCGCCTCCGCCACCCCTGTGACCCGCTTCGACGGCGTCACCGAGATGACCTGGCCGGCAGTGTCCTGGCCGGCGCCGTCGAAGACGACGCGCCGCTGCCTGTTGAGCAGAAGCAGCCGGTTTGCCCCAAGCTGCGAGGCCAGCACGTTGAGCCTCTCCTGGTAGTCGATGGGATCGTCCAGCCGGCAGGTGGTCGGCCCGGCGTTGGTCACGACGCCTACCTTCTGCAGGCACTGCTGATGCAGAACGAGTGGGCGCGTGGTGACGATCGTCCGGTCGAGCTGCTCCTGCGCGCTCTGCAGCTCGAGATCGCGCACCAGAACCCAGGTCAGGGCACCACTCAGCAGCAGGCTCACGGCGACGATGCCGGCGGCCGCCGCCAGAAGCCGGAGTCGAAGGCTCAGCTCGCCGCCAGCTCCAGCCGGTACCCGACGCCCCAGACCGTCTGGATGCTCGGATCGGAGATCTTGGCCGCGGCGAGCTTCTCGCGAACCTGCTGCACATGCACGTCGACCGTGCGGGTGTAGCCGGGGAAGTCATAGCCCCAGACGAGGTCGAGGAGCTCGCTGCGCTGGAAGACCCGGCCAGGGTGGCGCGCCAGCAGCGCCAGAAGGTCGAACTCCTTGGGCCGGAGCTGGACCCTTGCCACGCCGTGCCGCACCTCGTGGCGCTCGAGGTCGACTTCCAGCTTACCCGCCCTGATGACCTTGGGCTGATCCGGCTCGAGCCGAGCCCTGCGCAGCAAAGCCTTGGCCCGCGCCACGAGCTCCTGGGGATGAAAGGGCTTGGTCAGGTAATCGTCGGCGCCGACCTCGAGGCCGACGACCTTGTCGGTGACCTCGTCGCGCGCGGTGAGCATGATGATCGGCACCTGGCTCTGTTTCCGGATCTCCTTGCACAGAGTGAGACCGTCGGTGCCGGGCAGCATGATGTCGAGGACCACGAGGTCGGGCTTGACCTGGCCGAATCGGGCCAGGGCCTGCGTCCCGTCCCCCACTCCCTCCACGTCGTATCCCTCGCGCGAGAGGTACAGGCGTGCCAGTTCCACGATATGGGCCTCGTCGTCGACGACCAGGACCTTGAAGCTCAAACCGGCCATACCATCAATACATCACGACCCCGTCATCCGGATGTCCGGTTGACGTGAGCGAAATGTAAACGACCTGGCTTTTACCTCCCCACCTTGTGGAGAGGTCGGCGAGAAGCGCCGGGTAGGGACCCCCCGGTTGGTGTCCTTTTATCCGTGCCCGCGCGCAGCACGAGCTTCAGCGGGTTGCCCTGGAGGCCAAACCGCTCACGGATCGCCTTCTCCAGGTACCGCCGGTACGAAAAATGGAGCAACCCGACGTCATTGACGAACATCACCACTGTGGGCGCCTCCGACGCCGCTTGCGTGGCGTACCCGAGCTTGAGGCGGCGTCCCTTGAAGCTGGGCGGCGGGTGGTCGATGAAAGCCTGCCGGAGGACCTTGTTGAGCTCGTTGGGCGGCATCTTGATGCGCCGCTGACCGACGACCTCGAGGGCCGCCGGGATCACACCAGAAATGCCTTCTTTGGTCTTGGCCGAGACGGTGACGATCGGAGCAAAGGGCGCGAACTTGAAGCTGCGCGCCAGCTCCGTTCGCCAGTGAGCGGCCTTGCGCTTGGCAGGCTCGACCAGGTCGATCTTGTTGACCACGATCACAAGCCCTTTGCCGGCTTCGAGGGCGTAACCCGCCACGTGCTGGTCCTGGGCCAAGACGCCGGCCGATGCGTCGATCACGAGCAGCACGGCGTCAGCCCGCTCCATCGCGTGGATGCCGCGCAGCAGGCTGTAGTGCTCGAGGCGGTCGCGGGCGGTCGACTTACGGCGAATGCCGGCGGTGTCGATGAGGACCACCGGTACGCCGTCGAAGACAAGCTCCGTGTCGACGGGGTCCCGCGTGGTCCCGGGCACCGGGCTCACAAGAGCGCGCTCATCACCCAACAGGGCGTTGAGCAGGGATGACTTCCCGACGTTCGGGCGACCCATGATCGCCAGCCGGTCGGCCTGCGATTCTCCTTCCGATTCGCCCGCTTCAGGGAGCTGCGCGATCACCCGATCGAGGAAGTCGCCGACGCCGAGCCCGTGCTGGGCGGAGACGAGGCTGGGCTCGTCGAATCCGAGCTCGAGGATCTCGTGCTCGAAGTGCCGATTGTCAGGCGAATCGGCTTTGTTGGCGGCGACGAGTACGTGGCGGCCAGACCGGCGCAAGAGGCGGGCGATGTCGCGGTCGATCGCGGTCAGCCCTTCGCGGACGTCGAGCAGCAGCACGATGACGTCGGCCTCATCGATCGCGACCTTGGTCTGGGCCTCGATCGCCTCGCGCGACTCGCTCTCCTCGGCGACCTCGCCGCTGGGGCCCCACAGGTTCAGGCCTGCGGTGTCGACGATCGTGAATTCGCGACCGCTCCACTCGGCGACCCCGTAGAGGCGGTCGCGCGTCAGGCCCGACTGAGGGTCGACAATCGCCTTGCGCCAGCCGAGGATGCGGTTGAAAAGCGTGGACTTGCCCACGTTCGGGCGGCCCACGATGGCGACGATCGGCCTGGACACAGCTTCAATTAGGCCAGCTTTCGCTTCGCGGCGTATTGGAGTACCGTTGACTCCGGTTTGATGATGTCGACCATGCCCGACGGTTTGTGGTCTCGTTTTACCCGGGAGGTGCACCGGCTGATCACGTCGCCGTTCGCTCCTCCCCCATGCGCCTTGTGCGGGCGCGGACACGCATCGGTGGGATGGGCCGTAGATCCGTACGGCAGGATGCATGGACGCTGCCAAGGCTGCGTCGACGAGGGCTACTCCTCTTCTTCGCACATCGGCGCGAAATCGAAGCCCACGTAGTCGACCCTTAATCCGGCCCGCGGGTGAGCCTTGAGGGCGTTGGCAGGGACGCAAGGGCGGGCATCGATCGGGAAGGCGAGCGCTTGCGCTTCTGGCTCGGCGAATCAAGGCGCTTGCTGCCGCGATTCAGCACGCGGCTGATGAAGGAGCTGGTGGCCGAAACCACAGTGCCAAAGCCGCCACAGCGCAGAGCACCGCGCCGAAGCCAAAAGCGGCCGCCGGGCTGACGAAGGTCCAAAGAGCGCCGGCAACGAGGCTTGAAGCCAGGTCGCCGACACCGTTGACCGCGTTGAGGACTCCGAACGCGGTGCCGAGGCGGCGCTCCTCCACAATCGAGCTCGTGAGCGAGCTTTCGACGGAGCTCACCACCGGGTTCTGAGCGCCGACGAACAGCGCCAGCAGCGCCACCGCCGCCCACCCATGCCCCAGCGCTGCGACCACGCACGCCGCGGCAAACGTCACATAAGCGGCGGCGAGCACCGGCGCCTTGCCGACCCGGTCCGCGAGCCAACCTGCCGGGAAGGACACCGCCGCGCCGACAGCGTTGTGCGCCAGGTAGAAGCCGACCGCGGCCGACAAAGCCACGGTCCGGCTCAGCTCAGGCTGCAGCATCTGGGCGGCGCGCAATGTGAAGAAGGCGGTGGCGAAGTTGCCGGCGCCGAACAGCGCCACGGGCGCGATCAGCCGCCAGAAAGGGCTCGGTAGAGGCACGCGGAGTGGAACAGGCTGCGCGCTGTGGTGCCGCGGGTCGTGCGTGAGGATGGCGAATAAGGCCACAGCCAGGACCCCTGGAATCAGGGCCACCGCGAACACGCTTCGAAATCCGCTGCCGGTCGCGAGCAGGAGGAACGCCATCGCCGGACCCAACAGCGCGCCAACCGTATCGAGCGCCTCGTGGAACCCGAAAGCCTTGCCGAGGTCGGCCTTGCCCACTGAGCCGGCGAGCATCGCGGAGCGGATCGGCTGGCGCAGCCCGCGACCCATCCATGCCAGCGCACGCGCGACGATCACCTGGGGCCAGCTCGTCACCGCGAGCAGCAGCCCGAGCCCGACCACCGTCGTCCCGTAGCCGCCGACCGCCAGTCCCTTGCGCCAGCCGATGCGGTCGCTGTACCAGCCGCTCCAGAGCTTCACCGCCGCGGCCGATCCGTCCGCCACGCCCTCGACGATGCCGACTGCCAGCGCCGGCGCTCCCAACCCCGCGGTGATGAAGAGCGGCAGGATCGCGAACACCATCTCGTAGTTGGCGTCCGCCGCGAGGTCGGCGATGCCGATGCCGACGACGTTTCGATTGAGCCACGAAGCCCGCCTGGTCCCCAGAGCCGGCTGTTGCTGGCTCAGACGATCTCTAGTGGCTCGTCTCGAAATGGACCGCCATCGTCATCAGCGACGAACGCGTTCGCGTCGACGGCCTTGCCCTTCTCGACCGAAACGATGACGTACACATAACCCGCCCATGCCCGCTCTGTGTCGAACACGGACGCGCGGGCCGGGTGGTCTGGATGGCTGTGGTAATAGCCGACAATGTCGAGCCCGGCTCCATCAGCCTCGCGCTGGATGCGGATGTGATCGAGAGGATCGATCTCATAACGGTCGCGGGATCGCTCGACAATGATGTTCCTGGCCCGCCGCACCTCGGTGGCAACGTGTTCACCTGGCGGACCAAGCATGATGCCGCAGATCTCGTTCGGATAACCCTCGGCGCCATGCGCCTGGACGGCCTCGAAAGCAGGCCGGCGGATCTTCATCGGTTGCCGTAGAGACCGGTCGAGAGGTAGCGGTCGCCGGAGTCCGGGAACACTGTGACCACCACGCCCTCGCGGACGGTCTCGGCCAGCCGCCGGACCGCCCACAGCGCGGCGCCGCTCGAGTGGCCGACCAGAAGACCCTCGGTGCGGGCCACGGCTCGAGCCAGGTCGTACGCCGGCTCGGTGGGGCTCCCCCAGACCTCGTCAGCGACGCTCGGGTCCCAGATCTTCGGAACGATTGCCGTCGGGAGATGCTTCAGGCCCTCGAGGCCGTGGAACGATTCCTCCGGCTGGACCGCGATGGTTCGGATCGAAGGATCGTGCTCCTTCAAGCGACGCGATGTGCCGACGAACGTTCCCGTCGTGCCGAGGCCTGCGACGAAATGCGTGATGTGGGCCGACGTTTGCGCAAGGATCTCGACGGCCGTGCCCTCGTAATGCGCCCGCACGTTGGCGGGGTTCGAGTACTGGTCGGGATAGAAATAGAGCTCCGGGTTCTTGGCGACGATCTCGCGCACCAGCGTGATCGCGCCGTCCGATCCCTCGAGCGCGTCGCTGTAAACGATCTCGGCCCCATAGGCGGTGACCAGCGTCTTGCGCTCGGCGCTCACATTGCCAGGCATTACGAGCTTGACCCGATAACCTTTGGCGGCGCCAACCATCGAATAGGCGATCCCGGTGTTGCCCGAGGTCGAGTCGATGATGGTCTTGTTGCGCGTCAGCGCTCCGCTCCTCTCGCCGTCTTCGATCATGGAGAGCGCTGCACGGTCCTTCACCGAGCCGCCCGGGTTGAACCATTCGGCCTTGGCGTAGACCTCGAGCTCGGGAAACTCGCGCTCGAAGAGCCTCACGCGAAGCAATGGCGTGTTGCCGATCAGTCCGATGATGCCGGGGCTCACGGTTCGCTGTGCCGCCATTGCGTCAAGGATAGGAACCAGGCCCTTGCGACCGTCGATTCCCGGCTAAGTGAGGAAATGGGCGGCGATGATGCCGATGACGACGTAGATGCCGCCCAGCGCGTAACCGATCACGGAGCGCCGGTATATGCTCCCGCCCTCAGGCGCGAGGATGTTGAGTACAGCTTTGCCGATCAGAAACCCCCCGCCGAGGATCGCGATCGAAGGCGAGCGGACCAACACGCCGAACAACAGCACAATGCCGAAGGCAAGGACCTCGACGAGCTGCAGGAGCGTGTAGGCCGACAACTATTCGGCGAGGGCCTGAGCGAAGTCGGCGACGATGTCCTCCGCGGCCTCGATGCCGACCGACACCCGGACGGTCCCGGGCCGCACGCCAAGCCGAGCTCGCTCCTCGGCGCTCAGAGCGCGATGGGACGTTATCTCCGGATACGACACGGTGGTTTCGAGGCCGCCGAGGCTGGCCGCGAACCTGACCATCTGGATCCGCGAGAGCATTCTCTGCACCGCCTCGCGACCACCTTCCAGGTCGAACGCGAGCATACCACCCGTCCCTTCCGGCATCAGCCGAACCGCAACATCGTGTGACGTCGAGCCGGGCAGACCCGGATGGTGGACCCGGGCGACACCGGGCATCGTCGGCAGTGCGCGCGCCAGGGCGATGGCGTTGTCGCTATGGCGGCGCATGCGTACATCGAGCGTTCGCAAACCACGCAGCGCCAGCCATGCATCGAACGGTCCCAGCGTGCTGCCGGTCCGCACCGATCGCGCGCGGGCGGCGGAGATCAAGTCCGCACTTCCTACGACCACCCCCGCGACAAGATCCGAGTGGCCGCCGATGTATTTGGTGGCGCTGTGCATCACCGCGGTTGCTCCCACCGCAAGCGGGCGAAAAAAGACCGGCGTGGCAAACGTGTTGTCGACGAGCAGCGGCACACCTCGATCGCGCGCGACGCTCGCGATCACCTCGACGTCAGGCACTCGGCACAAAGGGTTCGTGATCGTTTCGACCAGCGCGAGACCCGCTCCGTTCATCGCGCGTCGAACCGCGTCGAGGTCGGTCATGTCGATGAAGTTCGCTTCGTAACCGGCGGGCTCGAGGTCCTGCCTGATCAATGCGAGGGTGCCGCCGTAAAGCTCCCGCGTGGCAACAATCGTGACCGGACGCGGCGCGAGAGCCAGGATCGCCACGTGCAGCGCCGCCATCCCCGAGGCGGTGGCGAGACCGTCCTCTCCGCCCTCGAGATTCGCGACCGCCTGCTCGAGCATCGCCCGATTGCTGTTGGAGTTACGGCCGTAGTAATGTCCAGGCCGCTCGCCCCGGGCAACGGCGTCGTAGTCCTCGAGGTCCGTGTAGACGTGGACCGCGGCGAGGCTCAGGTCCGGCGCGAGCGGGCTCCGGGCGACCAGTTCGCGGCCGGCATGCACCGTCCGCGATGCCTGCTTCACGGCAGGCTCGAAGCCTGTGCGTAGTAGGCGCCGGCCCCGAGCTCACGCTCAATTGCAAGCAGCCGGTTGTACTTGGCGACGCGCTCCGATCGGGCGCATGCGCCGGTTTTGATCATGCCCACCCCGGTCGCGACGGCGAGATCGGCGATGGTCGTGTCCTCGGTCTCGCCCGACCGATGCGAGATGACGGCCGAGTAGCCCGCGGTGCGGGCGGTGTCGATCGCGTGCAGCGCCTCGGTCAATGTACCGATCTGGTTCACCTTGATCAGGATCGAGTTGGCGACCCCCATCTCGATCCCCTTCTCGAGCCGGCTGACGTTGGTCACGAAGAGGTCGTCTCCGACCAGCTGGACCTTACCCCCGAGCTTCTCGGTCAGCAGCTTCCAGCCCTCCCAGTCGTCTTCGGCCATACCGTCCTCGATGCTGATGATCGGGTAGCGCTCGATCCATTTTTCATACAGGCTGACGAGCTGCAGCCCGTTGAGGGCAAGGCCCTCGCCCGCGAGCTTGTACGCGCCGTCCGAGAACAGCTCGCTAGCAGCGACGTCGAGCGCGAGGGCGATCTGGTCGCCCGGTTTGTAGCCCGCCTGCCCGATCGCCTCGACGATGAGCTTGAGCGCGTCCTCGTTTGAGGGCAGGTCGGGAGCAAAGCCCCCCTCGTCCCCCACCGCGGTGACGAGGCTCTGGGACTTCAGGACCCGCTTCAGCTCGTGATACACCTCGGACACCGCTCGCAGCGCGTCTGCGAACGACGGCGCGCCAACCGGGCAGACCATGAACTCTTGAAGGTCGACCGACGTGTCGGCATGGGCGCCGCCGTTGAGAATGTTCGCCATCGGCAGCGGAAGCAGGTGCGCCTGCGCCCCGCCGAGGTAGCGATAGAGCGGCTCATCCCTCGCCTGCGCCGCCGCGCGCGCGACCGCGAGCGACACGCCAAGGATTGCGTTCGCCCCGAGCCGAGACTTGTCGATCGTGCCGTCGAGGCCGATGAGGGCGCCGTCGATGGCCGCCTGGTCCGATATGTCCATGCCGACGACCTGGTTGGCGATCGTCTTCTCAACATTGCTGACTGCTTTCAGCACGCCTTTACCGCCGTAGCGGTTGGGGTCTCCGTCGCGGAGCTCGATGGCTTCGTGCTTGCCGGTGGATGCGCCGGAGGGGACGATCGCGGTGGCGCTCCCGGACTCGGTGCGTGCGGTGACCGACACGGTGGGGTTCCCCCGCGAGTCGAGCACCTCCTGGGCGCTCAGGCCCACTAGCCGGATCACTTCCGGAAGTCTAAATGCTCGTCGTCATGAAGACGGCTCGGGCCATGGCGGGATGGGCAGCCGCGGCACCACGCTGAAGCCGTAGTTGAGAAGCACGGTGGCATCGGCGGCCGAGTGCTGGGTGGCGTTCATGACGACTGCAATCAGATGCCTTCCATCCCGTGTGGCGGTGGCCACGATGCAGCCGCCGGCGTTGTCGGTGAGCCCGGTCTTCAGTCCGGTGGCACCGGGATAGCTCCACAACAGTGGATTCAGGTTGTGTGGATAGAAAGCCTTGTGGTCCGCGGTGGCGGCGATCGCGACTTCCTTCTGGCTGGCGATCGCAGCCAGCGCGGGATAGTACTCGTCGAGGTACGCCGCAGCATGAGCCAGGTCGTGCGCCGACATCATATGACCGGGCGCATCGAGCCCGCTGGGCGTGACGAAGTGGCTCGCGCTCAGGCCGATGCTCTTGGCCTTCTGGTTCATCTGCCGGATGAAGCGGTCCCGCGGCACTATGCCCCCCGCCAAAGCCTCGGCCGCATCGTTGCCCGAGTCGAGAAACATGCCCTGGATGAGCTGCCGGACGGTGAGCCGCTCGCCGGGCGAGATGCCCATTAGGCTCGGGATCACCTGCGTCGCGGCTTTCGTGATGACGACCGTGCGGTCCAGCGACCCCGCGTCGTCGACAGCCACCATCGCCGTCACGAGCTTGGTGAGGCTCGCCGGTGCGCGCGGGGTCTCGGGATCGCGAACCCACATGACCTGGCGCGTGTCCAGGTCGACGAGATAGGCGGCGTGGCCGTGAATCGGAAGCGAGGGCTGTGGCTTGAGAGCGAGCCACAGGTTCGAAAAATCGAAGTGGTCGAAGTTGGCGGGTGGCGGAACGACCCCATCGTTGCCCGCAGCGGTGTGTTGAGCCGTGAAGACCACACCAGCAGGTCGATTCGCCAGGACGAAGCCGCTGGTCATGCCAGCGCTCAGGAGCAGAGAGATGGTGGCGAAGAAGACAACCCGATCGCGTCGACGCCTTCGTCGGCCGCGAATGCGCTGAAGGTCTGTTGCTGAGACGTGGGCTGGGACGGTGGGACCCCCTGATTAGGTTGCCGAGATTCTAAGGCACTTCCTACTCCCGACCCGCCGGGCCGCTACGCGGGAGCCCTCCCGTCCCTACGGCGCGGGGATCGCAGAGGTGTGGGAGGGCTAGGGAGCGTGCTCAGGGGCGTACTTCGGCGGTGGCGGCATCGCGGGGACTGGCTTGGTCGTCGGCTCGCCGAGGCGTGTTGCAAGCTGATCGCTGGCCGCCTCCATGGTCGTGATCGCCGTGGCCGAGTCATTGGTATTCATGAACACGGGTTGTCCGTAGTCATAGATGCGCACTGCCTTCCACGACGCGGCCACGAGCTGCGTGCCATAGAAGGTGTATGTCCCGATCACGCCTTCACGAGTCTCCTCCGACCACATCTGGTCGAAGATGAAATTTCCATGCGCGTACGTGATGAGCTTTCCGTGGTAGATCTCGATGCCCTGGTACCAGTGGGGGTGGTTGCCGATCACGATGTCCGCGCCCCAATCGATCGAGTCGTGGCCGATGACGACCGGGTCATCTGGCGTCGGCACGCCTTTGTCGGCCATCGGCTGCCGCTCGTATTCCTTGCCCCAGTGAAACTGCACGACGACGATGTCTGCCAGCTGGCGCGCCCGCGCGATGCCGGCCTTCAGCGCGGTCTTGTCGATCGCACGACCGACTCCGTTGAAACCGATGAACCCGAACTTGACGCCGCGCACGTCGATGACGGCGACCGGACCGAGACCGCTGGTCAGGATCCCGTGGTCGTTCAACAGCTTGTCCGTCGCCGCGACACCGGCCGGACCGTAGTTGGTGAGGTGGTTGTTGGCGAGGTTGACGACCTTCGCGCCCATCAGAGTGAGACCGCTCACGAAGCGCGGGTCACCGCAGAAGGTGAAGCTTGACGCGGGGCTGACCGGGCACCCCGAGAACAGGGGCGCTTCGAGGTTCACGTACGTGATGTCCGCGTTCTTCGTGAAATCGGCTGTCGGCCGGAAAGGCCACAGGTAGTCGTGCCGGACCGCGGCGAAGTACGCCACCCCGCGCGCCGGAATGATGTCGCCGGTCACGACCATCGTGCGCACCTTCGCGGGGTCGATGGGCACGTTGTACGTGGGATGAAACAGCTCCTGCAGGCTCAGCACCGGAGGCTGGCCGGTCCGATACGCAAACGAGGGTTGGTCGGCGCGGTCGAGGGCCGGCCCGATGACGGGAGCGGCCGTGACCGGCGTGGTATGCGCAACCGGCTGCCCGCCGCTCGAGCATGCCGCGCCAAGCAGGCCGGCCGCCAGGAGCGCAGCCGCGTACTTCATCGATCCAAGGGGAGGCTGACCAGGATGTCTTCGATGGCGATCAACCGAGCGACGTACGAGCGTACTGGATCGCCCAGCTCTGCGCTCGCGCGAAACAGCTCGCGGTTGCCTTCCGCGCGGCGGATCTTGAGCATGTCGGCGTGCAATGCGTCGAGGGCGCCTCGCCTCAGGGCGACCTCGACCATGCTGCCGAGCCACGAGGCGTAGAGGGCCACCTCCTGGGACCGCGGGTCGGCGCTCGTTTCGGGGAACGGCCGGTGAACATGCTCGGTCCAGAGGCGGCGCAACCGCCTCAGGTCATCCGATTCCTCACGCACCCGCTTTGAGCTGCGCCACCACCGCGTCCGCGACCTGGCTGGTGCCCACCGAGGTCGGGTCATCACGCATCTCTTTGAGGTCATAAGTGACGCTCTTGCCGAGCGCGATCACGTCGGCGATGGCAGTCTCGAGCGCGTCGGCCGCGGCCACTTCCTCGAGGTGGCGGAGCATGAGGACGCCCGAGAGCATCACCGCCATCGGGTTGACCTTGTTGAGGCCCGTGTACTTCGGCGCGCTGCCATGGGTCGCCTCGAACACCGCTCCGTTGGTCCCGATGTTCGCGCCGGGGGCCAGGCCGAGGCCGCCGATCATGCCGGCCCCGAGGTCCGAGATGATGTCGCCGTACAGGTTCGGGCAGCACAGGACGTCGTACTCCCTGGGCCGTAGAACCAGCTGCATGCACATGTTGTCGACGATCCGGTCCTCGAACTCGATTTCTCGGTTGCGTTCAGCCACCTTGCGCGCGACGGCAAGGAACAGGCCGTCGGTGTGTTTCATGATGTTCGCCTTGTGCACCGCGGTGACCTTGCGGCGCTTGTTCTTGCGCGCATAGTCGAATGCGAATTGCACGATTCTCTCTGAGCCGCTGATGGAGATTGGCTTGATAGACAGTCCGCTGTCGGGGCGGATCTTCTTCTTGGCGAGCCCGGAAATCTCGTCGATGAGATGTTTGGCGTCTGCCGTGCCCTGCTCGAACTCGATGCCCGCGTAGATGTCCTCGGTGTTCTCGCGCACAATCACGAAGTCGAGGTCGTCGCGCAGGTTGCGAGCACCCTTATAAGCCTTGACCGGACGCACGAGCGCGTAGAGATCGAGCTCCTGGCGAAGGGCCACGTTGACGCTGCGGAATCCCGAACCGATCGGCGTCGTGATCGGCCCTTTCAGCGCGACCTTGTTCCTGCGGATCGATGCGAGCACCGGTTCGGGCAGCGGAGTCCCGAACGCCTTGATCGCAGCCTCGCCGGCCTGCTGGACATCCCAGTCGAACTCCACTCCGGTGGCTTCGATCACGCGTACTGCGGCATCGCAGATCTCTGGGCCTACCCCATCACCAGGAACCAGGGTGACTGAGTGCCGCGCCAAACCTTAAGAGTGGTCTAGGAGCTTACTGACGATTCTTGAAGTAGTCGGCGTTGATCTTGATGTACTCGCGCCACTGCTCGGGGACTTCGTCCTCCGGAAAGATGGCGTCGACCGGGCACGGATCAACGCAGGCGCCGCAGTCGATGCACTCGTCGGGGTCGATGAAATACATGGTCGCGGCGTCATCGGTGTGAATACAGTCGACGGGGCAGACCTCTACGCAAGAGGCATCTTTGACCCCTACGCACGGCTGAACAATGACATAAGCCATGTGCCGCAAGGGTACCATGCACCCGTTATGCCGGAGAGCGAGCCGAAGCCGAAGCTGATCGAACTCGTAGCGCCTGGCGCCGGCCAGGGCTGGAAGGCCGTCTTGAAGAACGGCAAGCAAGCCGTCGTCCACGAGATCAGCGCCCCGGCAGCTGAAGCTGCGGCTGCAGTGCCACGTATTCAGAGGCTGGCCGAGCACCGCCATCCCTCGCTGGCGCCTGTCCTGGCCTGGGGCACCGACCCCAACGGACTGTGGGTCGCGGTCGAGCCGAATGAGGGCACGCCGCTGGGCACGATCCTCTCCCGCGGACCGCTGACACCCCCAGCTGCGGCCGCCCTCGGCGCGGCCGTGCTTTCAGGTGTGGCCGCCCTGCACGAAGCGGGCATCGCGATGGGCGGCTTCGGCGCCGCCGCGATTCGGGTGACCGGGAACGGTGAGGTACGCATCAGCGGCCATCCCGCGGCCGCCGTGCGCGGCGCCCCGTCACAAAGCGACCTGCGCGCCGATGTCCGCTCGTGCGGCATGGCCATCTGTGCCGCGTTCGGCGTCGATCCCGCCGGCGCGCCTGCCCCGCCCACCATCCCACCAGGGCTCGTGGTGACGATGCGTTCGATGGCCAGCGGCGCAATGGGCCCGGCCGCTGATCGCGCCCAGGGCGCGCTCCGAGAGATGGCCTCAGCCCTGCTGGCGCCCGACCGCATGACCGCCGCGCAATCGGAGCTCGCGCTGCGCGCGGGCGGCCGCGAGATGCCCTCGATCACCCCATACCTGCCCAAGGACACATATCCGCCCGCACCCGCTCCGCGGCCGACGGCGCCGCAGCAGACCCAGGCCCCTCAGCCATGGGGCGCGCCCGTGCCGGCGCCTTCACAGACACAGACCTCGCAAACATGGGGTCCGCAGGCCGCAACGCCCGCTCCTTCGGAGGAGACGCAGGCTCCTGCGACCTATACCCCGCCTCCGCCCGACGAGCCGGTCCGGCCCTCGGTCTCCTACGATCCGCCCGCGCGCCCGACGGAGACATACCCACCGCTCCCTGGGCCGCCGGAGCCGCCTCCATACGTGCCGCCCGCGCGCAGCGAGCCCGCACCGTCGGAGCCCGCCCCTTACGAGCCGCCTCCGCGCGCGGCCGAGACTTTCCCTCCGGTCGCCCCGCCTCCGGCCGCCGCGCCCGTGCCGACATGGGACGCGAAGCCCGCGGCCCCCGCGGCACAGCCAGGCGAGGACACCTGGGACACAGTGCCCACTCCCCCTTCCGCCGCGACGCCGCCAGCCCCTGCAACGCCCGCGGCGCCTGTCGCACCCAAGGCGTCGCCCAGCTCCACATGGGATACGTTCCCGCCGGCGCCAGCACGAAGCGAGCCGGGGGCCTCAGCGCCGGCTGCCGTCCCGACCCCCCCGCCCCCGGCACCCGAACCTCCTCCGGAACCAAGGCCCACCTGGACCGCGATCCCGACCCCGGTCTGGACGCCGTCGGCCGATGTGGCAGCCCCGGGGGCACCGGCACCGCCGGCGCCCGCTCCTCCCCCTGCGCCGGCCGCACCTTCATACGTGGCTCCGGCTGCACCCTCGTACGTGGCGCCGTCCCCTTCGGCCACCACCAGCACAAGCGCGCCGGCTCCCCTCACCGCCCCGGGTCCGACGCCTGCCCGCAAGCCCCCCGCTCCCCGTCGACCAACCCGCGACGAGCGTTCCGAGCGGCCGCCATGGCTCGTGCCCGCGGCCATCGCGATCGTCGTGCTCCTGCTGCTCGGCACGGTCGGAGTCATCGTCCTTGCCAGCCGCGGGGGCGGGTCGAACAACAACATTGCGACCACATCGCCCAAGACCTCACCGAAGGCATCACCAAAAGCGAGCGCCAGCCCATCTGCTGTGGTCGGGCTGCAGCCCGTGCCAAAGTACGCACCGTCGTCGAACCCGCCCGTCACCAGCGTTGAGTTCCTGCCCGACGCCACCTGCACGCTCACGAGCTGCAGGGTCGACGTGGAGATGAAGTATTCGCCCGCACAGGGCGGCGAGCTCGGCTATACGCTCAAGTTCTTCGACCGGTGCACGGGGACCACCACCGACCTCCCCGGGAGGCATTTCACGCCTCCCGTCGCATTCATCCGTGCGGATCCCGGCTTCCAGAACGTGACGCTGCCATCGGCCAAGTCCGCGGCTCTAGTTGCCGTGAGCACGACTCCGGCCGTCGCTGCATCGGCGCCTATGTTGCTCGGCGCCGACTCCTGCTCCTGACCTAAAGTCAACAGATAAGCATCACCATCACCAAGAACAACCTCACTCGTGAGGAAGCGCGGACGCGTGCCGCGCTGGTGTCCAGGCCGCGCTACACAGTGCAGCTGGACCTCGACCGCGGCTCCGAAACCTTCGCGTCGCGCACCCGTGTGACGTTCGACTGCGCGCGTCCCGGAGGGGCCACCTTCATCGAATTCATCGGCCCCGCGGTCGAGACCATCGAGCTCAACGGTAAGGCGGTTCCATCGGCAGCCTTCGACGGCGGCCGCATCCAGCTCAACGATCTGGACGAGCGGAACGTCCTCGAGGTGTCGGCCACCGCGAAGTACATGCACGATGGCACCGGCCTGCATCGTTTCGAGGACCCAATCGACGGGCGCGCCTACCTGCACAGCCACTTCGAGAGCAACGACGCGCATCGGGTGTTCGCCTGCTTCGACCAGCCGGATATCAAAGGCACCTTTTCATTCGAGGTGAAAGCGCCCGCCGGCTGGATCGTGGCATCGAACACGTCCGGGCTCCCGAACGACGAAGGGGTCTGGCAGTTCCCAACCACCAAGGTGATCTCGACCTACCTGGCCGCGCTGGTCGCGGGCAAATACCACTCGGTGCACCAAGAGCACCGCAACATCCCGCTTGGCATCTACTGCCGGCAGTCGCTTGCGGACTACCTCGATCCCGACGAGATCTTCGAGATCACACGTGCCGGCCTCGACTACTTCGAATCGCGCTACGAGATTCCCTACATGTTCGGGAAGTACGACCAGCTCTTCGTGCCCGAGTTCAGCGCCGGCGCCATGGAGAACCCGGGATGTGTGACCTTCAATGAGCGATACCTCTTCCGGTCGCGGGTGTCTCAGGCCGCTCGCCAGAAGCGCGCCGACACGATCCTCCACGAGATGGCGCACATGTGGTTTGGCGACCTGGTCACGATGAAATGGTTCGACGACCTTTGGCTCAACGAGAGCTTCGCGACCTATATGGGGAGCCTCGCGAGCGCCGAAGCGACACGGTTCAAGGCCGCCTGGACGTGGTTCGCGGCCGAGGTCAAGGTTGCCGCAAGGGCGCATGACGAGCTCCCGACCACCCACCCGATCGTGGCTGACATCCCGGACATCGACTCGGTCCACCTGAACTTCGACGCGATCACGTACAACAAAGGTGGCGCGGTCCTCAAGCAGCTCGCCGCGTGGCTGGGCGACGAGACGTTTTTCAAGGGCGTTCACGGCTACCTCGAACGCCACGCATACGCGAACGCCACGCTGGCCGATTTTCTCGCGGCGCTGGAGGACGCGTCCGGACGGGACCTCAAAGGCTGGGCTCGAGTGTGGCTCGAAGAGGCGGGATTGAACACGCTGGCGGCCGAGCTGGAAGTTGACGAGGACGGGCGGATCAAGTCCGCCGCCGTCGTGCAGTCCGCGCCCGAGACGCACCCGGTGCTGAGGCCCCACCGGCTGCGGGTGGGACTCTTCGACCTCACCGACGACCATGGCTGGGCTCTCAAGCGGAGGCGCGCGGTTGAGCTCGAGGTGGACGGTGCTCGGACGCCGATTGCCCAGCTTGTGGGCGAGCCGATTCCCGACCTGGTTCTCGTAAACGACGGAGACCTGACATACGCGAGGGTCTCGCTCGACGCCGGCTCACTCGACGTGGTGCGCGAGAGTCAGATGCGGCTCGACGACGACCTGGCCCGGGCACTCCTCTGGGGTGACCTCTGGGACATGGTGCGCAATGCCGAGCTGCGCGCCGCGGACTACGTCAACACGTCATTGCGATGCATCGATGTCGAGACGGACCCGGCGGTGTTCCAGCCGCTCATCTTCCGTGTCTTCGCGGCGTTCGACAAATACGCCGATCCCTCACATCGCGCCTTGCTGCGCGAGTCGCTCGCCCAAGGGGCGTTCGAACGGCTGTCGCGAATCGCGCCGGGCAGCGACCTCCAGCTGCACTGGACGCTCGCCTTCATCGACGCGGCGCGGAAGCCCTCAGACGTGGCGTGGGTTGCCGGCCTGCTCGACGGCACCACGAAGCCTGCAGGCCTGACCGTCGACTTTGCTGTTCGATGGGCGGCCGTGGACGCGCTCGCGACGATCGGGGCCGCCGGGCCCGCGGTGATCGCCGACGAGCTCGAACGCGATCCGACCGACATCGGCAAGCGCGAGGCCGCCGCGGCGAGCGCTGCTCGCCCGGTCACTGAGGCCAAGGAACAGGCATGGGAGGCCGTCACCGCGGATGACCGCCTGGCCCTGGCGACGAAGCGCGCGATCGCGGCCGGCTTCCATCGACCCGACCAGGAGTCACTGCTCGAAGGCTACGTGCAGCCTTACTTCGGCACGCTCCTGCCATTCTGGGAGTCGCACGAGATCGATGAGGCGTTGATGTTCGTGAGGTCGATGTACCCGTTGACGATCATCACACCCGAGGTCGTGGAGCTCGTCGATCAGTACCTGCAGCGAGACATACCAGGGCCGATGCGGCGCGCGCTGCTCGAGGCGCAGGACGGGACCAGGCGTGCTCTTAGGGCGCGAGCCCTGGACGAAATCCCCTCTCCCCGCAGGGGAGCGGGCTAGGGAGAGGGGCTCGCCAGCCCATAACGCAGAAACAGGAAATCCGCCTGCCGCCGGACGCTTAGGAGCCGGCTCCGCACCGGTATCGACGGCAGCAGCTCCACACCCTCGACCATCCCGAGCCGGCGCGTTTTGCCTCGCCCGGCGATCACCGGCGACAGGGTCAGGAACGCCTCGTCCAGCAGCTGGTTGGCGACCAGCTCGCCGACCAGGTGCGGCCCGCCCTCGGTGAGGATGACCTGGAATCCCCTCTTCCCCAGCTCGTCGAAAGCGCGCTTGACCGCGAATTTCTTGCCGCGGCCGAGAACCATGACTTCACACGGCGCGGGCAGCCTGTCCCCGATTCGCTCCGCTCCGCCATGAGTGGTGAGAATCGTGGCGCCTTTCTGCAGCGCCGGATGATTGACGTCCAGGTCGCCCGCGCCGGTGAGCACCACCAGGCGTGGTTGGGGCGCCCGACCGAGTGTCTCCCTCAACGCGGTGAACGAGGAGGCGAAGTCGGGATACACATGAGCCGGCGTCCAGAGATGGCCGGGCGTCGCCCGCATGGTGCCGGCGCCGATCACGACAGCATCCGCGCACGCGCGTAACAGAGCCATCAGGAATCGATCCGCATCGAACTTGCCGCTGATCACCGAACCTGCCGAGAAGCCCGACCCCAAGGCCACCACGCCGTCCACGGACGAGACGAAGTTCGAGTAGACAACGCGGTCAGCGAACCCGAGCCGGCCGTAGAGCCGGCCGAGATCCTCAGGCAGCTGGTATGTGGGCAGGTCTGTCTCGAAAAGGACCTCGAAGGGCGCCAGCACCCCTGTCAGTGGTTGTTCTGGACGAACGCGGCCTGGAGGAACTCGGTCCGGAGCTGAGGATTCGTTTCGTAGTTTCCCCGCCAGAACGAGGTCCATGTCCGCGAGTGGCCCTCGCGCACGCCTCGCATCTGCGTGCACAGGTGCATCGCGTTGAGGTGCACCGCAACACCGTGAGGCTGAAGGACACGCACGAGCTCGTCAGCGATCTCGACACCGACGCGCTCCTGGACGGTGAAACGCCGTGCGAATACCCGCACCAGCCGGGTCAGCTTGGAGATCCCGATGATCTCTTCGTGGGCGATGTAGCCGATGTACGCATGCCCGTGAAACGGCAGTGCGTGATGCTCGCAGAGTGAGAAGAATTCGATCGGCCCTTCAATCACCTGCGCGATGCTGCAGTCCGGGCCGCCCCGGCACTCGGTCGGGAAGGCGGTCAGCAGCTTGGGATCGCCCTCGTAGCCGTTGGTCGCCTCGAACAGCGCCCGCAGGAAGCGGATTGGCGTCTCTTTGGTGCCCGGCGTATCGAGATCCATGCCCAGCGCGGTGAAGATCTCGGCCGCGTAGCCCTCGAACTGCTTCCATTTCTCCGGCGGAATCGTGCGCGGACGGGTCTTCTCCCATTGCGTGGTCTCTTCCGGATCAAAGGCGAGGCTCGACATTGCGGACTCCTTGAAACAGCCGGTGTGTCCGCACCAATGTACGTATTCACCTCCCCACAGTGTGGGGAGGTCGGCCGCGCAGAGCGCGCGGCCGGGTGGGGCTAACCCCGAACCCCTACTGCTGGATGTAGATCACCAGCCTGGTGGGGTTGGTGAGGAAGGTGTAGGCGTAGCACCCACTGTGCGAGAGCCCGAGCGCCCACTGCACCATCCCCTCGAAGTCCTGCACCTGCCGAAGCTCCTTGAGCTCCGAATAGTTGGTCTTGAAGTCGGTCGGCCCGGTGTACTGGGTGTGCCCGTCGGCGCCCGTGATGGTGATGAGAATGCCGGCCTGCCCGGCCAGCGTGACCGGTGTCCCCTTGGGGGACTCGGTGAACGTCGCGCTCGACTGCGGCTCGATCTTCACGTCGCTCGGCTGGCCGTTGCTGAACTGGATCGTCACCTGGTCGTAGCCCGTATGCGTGCCCGTCCGCACCGCGTTGACGAATGCCGACAGCGGTGCGTTCGTGTCGCCGACGGCCGAGCTGTTGCAGATGTACGCACCCGCCGGCGAAGTCGGCGAAGCCACCGGTGACGGGCTCCCGCTCGGCGTCGCGCTTACCACTGGGCTGGTAGCCGGGCTCGGGCTCGGGATGGTCCCGGGCACGATGCCTGTCTGGTGCCGGTTGATGTTCGAAGCCACGAGCACGCTGACGATGATCAGCGCGATCACTGCCGCGGCCACACCTGCCATCCACACCGGCCCCGGCCGCGCAGGCCTGCCCTCAGCAAGGGCTGACCGCACGCGGGCCGACAGCGCAGGGCTCGGCGACCCGCTGATCGCGTCGAACTCCCGGTTGATATCTCGGCGGAAACTGTCGCGGGTCATTTCAGGTCACCTCCTCCAGGGTCAGGTCGGAACGAAGGCGCCGCGCGGCCCGATAGATTCGCGACTTCGCGGCCGCAGGCGAAACGCGCAGGGTGCGCGCAACCTCGTCAAGGGGTAGATCGAGATAGAAGTAGAGGACGAGCGGCAGGCGCTCGTCGAGGCTGAGCTTGCTGATGGCCCGGCGGAGGTCGGTAGACGCTTCCTGGGTCAAGCCGCCACGTTCGCGGTCCGATTCGACCTCGGCGAGCTTGACGACAGACCACCAGCGGCGGCGGCGGGCCATGCGGCACTCGTTGGCGACGATGGAGAGGAACCAGGCTCGGAGTGAGGTCTCGTCTCCCCGCAGCTGCCCGAGGTTGCGCCACGCCTTCACAGCGGCCTCCTGGACGGCATCCTCGGCTGCCATCCGGTCCGAGAGCATCACCGCGGCGAGCCTGTAGGCGGGATTGAGCAGCGGATCCAGGACGAGCGCAAACGAGTCCGCGTCTCCGTGGGCGGCGCGCTGCATGGCCGTCGGCCGCTGCTCCATCAATGCGGACATCATCGTCTGCCTGTTGGATGCGGCGGATCGGCGTTTGGTTGCAGAAGGGGTCGATTCAGCTGTCCCCGTAGGGACGCCGACTCAGACCCAAACGGTTCCCGAGTCGTCCCGGTCGAGGAGCTGCACCTCGGCCGAGCCTACGGTCCGACCTGACTCCTGACCCTCTACGCGAACAACCCGCGGGCCAACATACTGGCGGTCCGGGCGTTTTGGACTATCTGGTCGCGCGTTGCTGGCGGTCTACCTCCGCTTCCGCGGCGGCCCGATCCGGATAGGGGCCGTCCAGCCTAACGCCTTCGGCGCGGCCGGTCTCGTTGAGCTCAGCGCTGACGACGTACCACCGCTTTCCCAGGTGCATCACGCCGTGGTGAAGCTGGGTCGTCCAGCTCTTGGGGGTTATTCCTACCCGGTCTGTCTCAGCCATGTTCAACTGAGTCTAAACCCCTCTTCGCAGGGCGAACAGCAGGGCCCTTTCGCGCGTTGGAGATCACGTGAGCCGACTCAACCGGCTACTCGCCTCTTTGGGGCCCTCCGACCGTACCTGGTGCTGCGAGCGCTGCCGCAACGCCGCCCTTGCCGAACACCACGCCATCACCTGGAAGCACCTGCTGCATCCAGGTGAGCCTCACTCGGACCTACCCGAGCTCGAGTCGAACGAAGGCGACCCCGCCCAGCAGGTGGAGTAGTCGACGGTCATATCTGGTGCAGCGTTAACAGCCGGCAAGGCTGGATCGCGCACGACCTCCTTGTCGCTCCCTGAGGATCGCGGCACGCTATTTGCCGGTCGAACCAACCTGGAAGGCGATCACCAACCTGGTGGGATTGTCGAGATATGCGGTCCGGAAGCACGGAACCTGGGAGAGACCGATGGCCCATTGCACGACTCCGCTGTCGTCCCTGACCTTGCGCAGCTCGATGACCGGGTGATCGCCCGTTTTGATGTCAGATGGCCCGGAGTAATGGGTGTGCGCGTCAGCGGTCTTGATCGACACCAACGCGCCATAGGCGCCATCGAGAGTGGCCGGCTTACCGCCCGCCTTTAACGTAAACGTGGCGCCGACCTGGGCGCTGATGCTCGTCTCCCCCGGGCGCCCGCCGGCGAATTGAAACGTCACCAGGTCTTGGGCACCCCGGACCCCTGTGCGTACGCCGTCGACATACGCGACAGCCGGAGTTGAGGCCAATCCCAGACCGACGCCGGCCATGCAGTTCAGCGGGAGCGCTGAAAACCAAGCGGGCATCGCGAAGTCGGTTGCGGTGGCGCGCCAGGTTTGGGGAGCAGGAACGGCCCCTCCTGGGGGGTTGTGGTGCAAGTTCGCCAGCAGGAGAGCAGCGGCCACTACGGTGACCACGAACGCCGCTGTGGGGCCGGCGAGCCTGTAGAGGTCCCGGCCATTTGGGCGCGTGGACGCAGCACCTGTTCGCGGTGCTCGAGTGATGACCGGAGGTAATTTCACGTGCGGCGGTTCACGTCGCTTCGCGTATGTACGACCCCTCCATCCTTCGACCGTTCGCCCGCCACGTCAATCGGGCAAATGGCGCAGCACAGTGACAAGAGTCATTGGTGACGCTGGAAGGGGCCTCGGCTACGGGAGGCGCACTGAGCCGTCGGCGGCAATCACCCAGTCAGGGTTGTGCGCGACCTCCCAGACATACCCGTCCGGGTCGGCAAAGGCGCCGGAATAGCCGCCCCAGTCTTGGCGAGTGCCCGGGCGCGCGATCGTCCCTCCGGCGCGCTCGGCTGCCGCCAGCACCGCATCGACCTCCGCCGCCGAGCGGACGTTGTGCGCCAGCTCGATGCCCGGCGCGCCGTGGCCTCCCAGAGCCGTCCACAATCCGAAGACAATGCCGCCGGCCTGGAAGAAAGCCACTTCATCGTCGGGCTGTTGGGCGCCGCGCCACCCGAGCGCTTCGTAAAAGGCCCGAGCTGACCCGAGATCTTCGACGCCGAGCGTGATGAGGCTGATGCGCTGCTCCACAGACCATAGGGTAGTAGCGCTGGCGCGGACGCTTGCTTACTGTGGCTTGAAGACTGCGCAGACCATGAACCACTGCACCGATGCCGCGAAAGTGAACCTCATCTTGTACCCCGCTCGAGCCGAGAAAGTCCCGGCTGATTGGCGGACGGGTTGGGATTTGAACCCAAGACAGCCTTGCGGCTGTACAGCATTTCCAGTGCTGCGCCTTCGACCGGACTCGGCCACCCGTCCTGCGGGGAAAAGTCTAGTGGCGGCCCTCCGGGGCCTGCCCCGCCGGCGCCCTCCCGGCGATCACCCGCTCAGAACAAGACATCGACTACCCAACCTGTGTCCGGCAGGGCCAGCGGAGGTCCGCCGATACCAGGGACGGTCGAGGTCATGTCCACCCGTGCGTCGCGACCGGTGCCGAGGTCGTGGGCGACGATCACCCCATCCGGAAGGCTCTCGCCGCCCGGCCCGCACTGACCCGGCTTCTCCTCGTTGGACCACACGGCCGTTCGCGTCACGAACACCGGTTCCGAGCTGATCACCGGGGAAAGCTGCGAAGCCGAGCGACTGGCAAGAGTGAAAGTCCACAGATGCGGCAGGCCTCCACAGGTGTCGCCGGATGAGCTGACATATCTGTTGTAGATGACGGCGGCGCCCGCAGGCGTAAGAGTCGGCCAGAAGAATCCCTCGATATTGCTCGCCAGCGGTGTGCGTCGCCCGGTGCCGTCCAGGCTGTCTACCTCGCCGGCCAAACCATTGCCTGGAGCGAAGATGTACAGCGTGCTCCCCGTCGGCGACCAAGCGCCGCGGACCACGGTGCTCGATTGAAATATCCGGAAGCTGTCGGGAGGCGCATAGGTGCCGAGGATTCCCGCGACGCGGTAGACCAGGAACGTGTCGAGGCCGGATGCGCCTCTGAACGCGTTGTAGTCGAGCAGCTCCGTCCCGTCCGGAGAAAACTCGATCTGGTCGACGGGACCGCTGCCGGGTGGCGGCCCGCCGTGGCCGCCGATCGGGCCTTGCGTGTAGAGCGTCCGGTCGTACCCGCCGCTGTCGAGGTGCGAACCGAGCGTGCCGGCGGCGTCCTCGGTCGCGCGATAGGCGAACAGGCTGCCATCGCGGCTGAAGGCACCTTCGATTGCGGGTAACGGCAGCTGTGCGGTCTGCATCACGCTGCCGGAGCCGAGGTCGGCAGATCCGAGCTGGTCACCTATCCAGAACACCAGTTGATTTGACGTCTGGGTGAAACGGCCGCCTTGAGCCGGACCCAACAGGCATAGAAGAGCGGGTTTCAAGGGATTGGAGACGTCGAGGATCTCGAGCATCGGCGGCTTCGTGGACAGGGCGTAGAGCGCAAGCCCATGCGTCGCGCTGACGGACCCGCCGCAGTTGAGGCGGGTGGTGAACGGCTCGGTGGGCGAAGGCGTGCCCCCGCTCGACGGCGTGGCCACGCTGGACGACGGCGACTGTGAAACCCTGGTGGACGCCGCGCCAGTCCCGCCACCACCACTGCATGCCATCAGGGAACAGAAAGCGATGAGGGCCATCGACGCGACCTTCAATGGACTTCGAACGAAATCGCTACCCCGCGCCGCCGGAACGGCCCAGCATCCTCGGACCGTCGGGGCCGGCAACTATGCACGAATCCGTCATTCCGACGAACAGCCCGTGCTCGACCGCGCCAATCGTCATCTTGAGCGAGGTCGCTATCGCCTTCGGATCGGCGATGCCGCCTTCGAATGTCAGGTCGAGGATCAAGTTGCCGTTGTCGGTGATGTAGGGCGAGTCCTCCCCACCTCGCACGGTCAGGGACGCCCCCAGCGCCGCAAGCCTCTCGGCCGTCGTCCGCCACAGAAACGGCAGGACCTCGACGGGCAGCACGCCAGCGCCGAGCTGCTTGACCAGCTTCGACTCGTCCACGACCACGACGAAGCGCTTGGAGGCGGCGGCCACGATCTTCTCGCGAAACAGTGCACCGCCCCGTCCTTTGATCAGGTTCAAATCGCGGTCGACCTCATCCGCGCCATCTACCGCCAGGTCGATGTCGCCCACGAGCTCGGTGACGATCGGAATGCCGGATGCAGCCGCGAGCTCGGCCGTCTCACGTGACGTCGGCACGCCTCTCACCCGGATCCCGCCCGCCACCAGGCGGCCGACGCCCTCGGTGAAGTAGCGCACGGTGGTGCCGCTGCCCAGGCCCAGAAGCATTCCATCGCGAACCAGCTCGAGGGCCTTCTCCGCTGCAGCCCGTTTCAGGGCATCTTCTTCAGCCAACTGCTGTACGTAACGCGCGAATGCCGGCCTGTATCCCATTCTTGTGGCCGAAGACCGAGCTGCCCGCCACGAGCACGCTCGCTCCGGCCTTGACGACCAGCGGGGCGGACCTCGCGTCGATGCCCCCGTCGACCTCGATCTCGACGTCGGGCGCCATCGCCCGCAGGCGGCGAATCTTGTCTGGGCTGTGGACGATGAACTTCTGCCCCCCAAATCCAGGCTCGACGGTCATCACGTTGACGAGGGTGATGTAGGGCAGGATCTCTCGCAGGGCTTCGATCGACGTCGCAGGGTTGATGGCCACGCCCGCATCCGCGCCATGCTCCTTGATCGATTCCACCGTCCGGTACAAAGAGGTCGTCGATTCCACCTGGACTTCGATGAGGCTCGCTCCCGCCTTCGCGAACGCCTCGATGAAGAGCTCGGGCCGCTCGACCATCAGATGAGCTTCGATCGGAAGGTCGGTGACCTTGCGCACGGCCTCGACCACGAGCGGGCCAAAGGTGAGGTTCGGGACGAAGTGGCCGTCCATGACATCGACCTGGATGCGGTCGGCACCGGCCGCCACGGCCTCACGCACCTGGTCACCGAGTCGGGCGACGTCGGCGGACAGGATCGAGGGGACAACCTCGATCTTTCTCACCGATTCCCGGCCGCCTCGCGGTCGATCAGCCATCGCGCGCCCGCAATCATGCCGGATGGCACTTCGCCGCGTTTCGCCCTGGCGACCGCGTCGGCCTTGCCCGCGCCCGTCGCCAGGATGATGACGCGGCGCGCACCGCGCAGCGTCGGCAGCGTCAGCGTGACGCGCTCGGGAGGCGGTTTCGGCGAGTCGCTGATACCGATCGCCCATCCCCTGGCCTGGACTGCGGGGTGGCCCGGAAACAGCGATGCGGTGTGGCCGTCTTCGCCGATACCCAGGATCACCAGGTCAAGAGGGGCGAGCGTCGCCACCACCGAGGAGTAGAGCGCAGCACCTTCATCAGGACCGAGCTCGGCGGGCATCCTGTGCACCGTCGCCGGTGCGACCCGATCCAGTAGGGCTTCCCGGGCCATACGGTAGTTGCTGTCGGCATGATCGGGCGGGACGCACCGCTCGTCCCCGAACAGCACGGTGACCCGGCCCCAGACCACCGGCAGGTCGACCAGCAGCTCGTAGCAACGCCGCGGGGTCGTGCCGCCCGCGAGCACCAGCGTTCGCGCCCCGCCGGCCAGAGCTGCCGCGATCTCGTGAGCCGCCTGGGTCGCCACAGCCTCGGCCGACTCGAGAACCGTGGACTCCGCCTTCACAGCGCTTGCATCAGCTCCGCTCCTGCCGCCAGCGAGCGCGTGAAGATCGAGTCGTGCGCGCCCAAAGCGAGCACCTGGATCAGCAGCGCGGCATCTTGCGTCGACTCGATGCGCTGCACGTGTCGCAGCGTGTCGGCCCCGCCGATGTCGATCAGCGTCAAGACAACCATCGAGTTGTCTGGGTTCCGACGCTCACGTACGAAAACGGTCGACCCTGGTGGCACGCTCTCGCCAGGAGCGTCGCCCGTGGCCGTGTGGTGGAGGGACCCGCGATTCTGGAACGCCACCTCCCGGTGCTGGATGGCCCTGCGCTGCGCGATCTCCATGCCCGCCTCATCCTCGCCGCCGGTCGGATGCAGGCTTCTGAACCCAAGCGGCCCGAGGTCGGGCGCCGCCGGCCGCATACGCTCAGGAGCCCGGGCGATCGAGAGCTTGAACGTGATCCCACCGGCCGTGCCTAAGATGCGCAGGGCGCCGATCTCGCCTTCGACCAGGCCCCACTTCGGGACCGACCGGAATGCGACCTCCACCGTCCGCCACCGCTCGGCCTCGTACTGCGCAGACACCACGCCGCCTGCGCCGCCCGCCGCTCGCTGCAGCTTCCAGCCCAGCGCGCTCGCAATCCAGCCGATCAGGACCGAAGACGGGATGCGATTGCCGCGGCCCTCGCCCGCGTAATCGATGCCGATCTCGTTGATCCCCGACAGGTAGGGCCGGCGAGCCACCGGTGCGAAGAACTGCGCGATCGTCTCGCGCCACGGGTCGAGGCGAGCCCATTGCAGATCGGCCAGGCCCAGTCGCTTGTGGGCGTGGGCGCTGGTGCCGGCCAGCGCGAGGAAGGAGTGATAAGGCCGTGTGAATCGGGCCGAGTCGACCACCAGCGCGTCTGCGATCTGCAGTCCGTCACGCAGCTCCGAGGACCCGAAGGGCGGTGTTCCCAGCCACCAGAGGTAGGTCGGGACGCCACTGAGCAGGAGCGGATCGACCAGGGCCGCGAGGTGTGTCGCCGCCGCGCCGTGCACATGGAGCTTGACCAGCTCGTAGTGCATGGGCGAGATCGCCCTGGTGTCGGCGATCTCCGGAGCGGTGATCCACGCGTCGATGCGGCCGGCTTTGACGCTCGGCTCGTCCCTCACGATGATCGCGAGCGACGGATGGTGCACCGCGATGGCGGTGATCTCCCTTTCGGCTTTCTTCTCCTCAGCCTCCGTCGCCGCCACCGCAATCAAAGTCATGACGCAGTTGCGCGGGTGCGGGTGGTCGTCGTCGGCAACCCCCGTGCGCGCGAACCTGTGCCGGAACTCGGTCAGCGCGTCGAGCACCTGCGCGATGGTGACGCCCTGGCCTGCCCAGTCCAGATCGTGCGAACCGACGTTCAGGGCCTGTGCCATTCCCTGCCGTCCGCCTCCAGCAGCTTGGCCGACGCTTGCGGCCCCCATGTGCCTGACTGGTACATCTGCAGTGGCGGCCGCCCGTCACGCCACGCCGCCTCGATCGGGTCGACCAGCGTCCAGGCTGTTTCCACCTCGTCCGCACGGGTGAAGAGCGTCGGGTCGCCGATCATGCAGTCGAGCAGCAGCCGCTCGTATGCCTCCGGGACTTCGACCAGAAATGACGACGCGTAGAGAAAGTCCATCGCCACGCTGCGCAGCCTGATTCCGGCGGCTGGAACCTTGGCCCCGAACTTGAGCGATATGCCCTCTTCCGGCTGGATGCGCAGGGTGATCGCGTTGGGGTCCAGCTCCTGCGCGGCCGGGCGCCCAAAGGTGAGGTGCGGAGGGCGGTTGAAGAGGACGCGGATCTCGGTCACGCGCTTTGGCAGGCGCTTGCCGGCGCGGATGTAGAACCGAACGCCGGCCCAGCGCCAGTTGTCGATGAACAGGCGGAGCGCGACGAAGGTCTCGGTCAGCGAGCCCGGCGCTACGTTGGGCTCGTCCCGATAGCCGGGCACGTGCTCCCCCAGCACCCATCCGCTCGTGAACTGGCCGCGGACGGTGGTCTTCGCCACCTCGTCGTCGGCGATGGGGCGGATCGCGCGGAGCACCTTCACCTTCTCATCGCGTACGGCGTTGGCTTCGAACGCGATCGGCGGTTCCATCGCTGTGAGCGCCAGCAGCTGCAGCGCGTGGTTCTGCACGATGTCGCGCAGTGCACCGGCTTTGTCGTAATAGGCACCGCGATTCTCGACGCCGATCTCTTCTGCCGCGGTGATCTGCACGGAGTCGATGAAGTGGCAGTTCCAGACCGGCTCGAAGATCGTGTTGGCAAACCGGAACGCCATGATGTTCTGAACCGTCTCCTTGCCCAGGTAGTGGTCGATCCGATACACCGAGTCTTCGTGAAAGACACGCTGCACGATCTTGTTGAGCTCGCGCGCGGACTTGAAGTCAGTGCCGAAAGGCTTCTCGATCACGATCCGGTGATAGCCATCGCCACCGTTCAGGCCCGCGGCCTTGAGCTGCTCCGTGATCGTCTCGTACGTCGGCGGCGGCGTCGCGCAGTAGAAGACGCGGTTGCCGCCGACATGGCGCGCGTGGTCGAGCTCGTCGAGCTTTCGTGCCAGCGCCTTGAAGTCGTCGAGCTTGCTGAAGTCGACCTTGACGTAGAAGATCGCCTCGAGGAACGACTGCAGCACCTGCTGGTCGACGGGCTGGGTGCGCGAGAACGTCGAGATCTTGTCGGACGCGCGCTTGCGGAACGCCTCGTCGGTGAGATCGTCGATCGCCGCTCCCACCACGGCGAAGCCTGCCGGCAGAAGACGCTGCTTGGCCAGGTTGTACAGCGCCGGCAGCAGCTTGCGGCCGCTGAGGTCGCCGGTCGCGCCGAAGATGACCATCAACGCGGGCTCCGCGACGCGATAGTCGTGCAGGCCTTCGGCGAGCGGGTTCGGAGCCACGGTTGTGCTGGCGCTCACCGCCGCGGCGCCCGTCACCGTTTGACGGTTTCTCCAGCCGCGTCAGTCACCACCGCGTGGCCGCCGAACTGATTCCGCATCATCGCCAGCAGGCGATCGCCGAACGTGTTCTCCATGCGGCTTCGGAAGCGGGCGAAGAGCGACTCGGCGATGATCGGCACCGGCACCGATTCGTCGATGGCGGCCTCCACGGTCCAGCGTCCCTCTCCTGTGTCTTCGACGTAGCCCTTGATGCGGGCGAGATCGGGATCTTGCTCTAAGCCCCGTGCGATCAGGTCGAGAAGCCAAGAGCGCACGACGCTGCCGGATCGCCACGCTTCCGCGATCGCGTGCATGTCCATGCCCGGAAAAGCCTGGGAGAGCTTCATGACCTGGAAGCCTTCGGCGTAAGCCTGCATCAGCCCGTACTCGACGCCGTTGTGCACCATCTTCACGAAGTGGCCCGAGCCTTCAGGCCCGGTTCGCACCAGGCCGCCGTCGTCAGGCGCCAGGTCCTTGAGCAGTGGAAGGCAGTGATCGTAGATCTCCTGCTCGCCGCCGACCATGAGGCAGTAACCGAACTCGAGGCCCCAGATGCCGCCCGAGGTGCCGGCATCCATGTAGTGCATGCCCTTCGCCTTCACGCGCGCGGCATCCTGCAGGGCGATCTTCCAGTTGGTGTTCCCGCCGTCGATGATGATGTCGCCGGGATCGCCCAGGGTGCTCAACTGGTCGATGGCCTGCGTCGTGGGATCGCCCGCCGGCACCATCACCCACATGACGCGGGGCCTGGACTGGAAACTCTTGACGAACTCTTCCACAGTCACCGCCCCGACTGCGCCCTGTGACGCCTTGTCCTTGACCGCGTCCGCGGACCGGTCGAACGCGATCATGCGGTGGCCGCGCTTCATCAGGCGCAAAACCATGTTGCCGCCCATGCGGCCCAGGCCGACCATCCCCATCTCCATAATCAGCGCCTCTCCCTTACCCTCTCCCCTGCGGGAGAGGGGACTTTACTTGACCGCTGACTTGACTGCCACCGCGAGCGCCTTCCAGCCGGCCGCAGCCTCCTTGCCGAGCGTGACTCGCAAGACCGGGAGGCGGCGCGACGTCAGCGACTCCAGGTCGCCCAGCGACTGCGCCTGCTTGAGGATCGAAAAGCTGTAGGGCTGACCCGGGATGGCCACGTCGCGCGTGTCGTCCTGGACGATCTGCAGGAACAGCCCGACCTTCGGGCCGCCCTTGTGGAGCTGACCGGTCGAGTGAAGGAAGCGCGGCCCGTAGCCGGCCGTGGTGGCGTAATGAGTGCCGTCGCGGACGGAGGTCCGGATCGACGCAATCGCAGACTCCGATGCGGTTGAGCGAGTGGTGTAGGCCATGATCGCGAAGTAGGACCCGTGCTTCGCGCGGGCGAGCAGCGCGTTCAGGCCGGCTCGCGACTTGGACGCCGGAACCGACTCCGCCGAGGGCAGCTTGCCATTCGACCGATATTTGGCGAGGACCTTCCTGGTGTTGTCCTTCGACTCCTGCACGTTGGGCTGGTCGAATGGATCGATGCCGATGATCGAGCCGGCGATCGCGGTCGCGATCTCCCAGCGCAGAAACTCTCCCCCGAGGTCGAGCTTGTCGCGCATCGTCAGAGTGACCACGGGGTGGCCCGCCTTCTCCAGAGCCTGGACGGCCCGGTTGGGCGGATCCGCATCCATACGGATGTACACGAACAGCCGGTCGTCTCCGTAGACGTCGGGCTTGCCCAGGGGCTCGCCCTCCACCGGAACGATCCCCTTGCCTTGCTTGCCGCTGCTCTCTGCGATGAGCTGCTCGACCCAGTATCCGAAGGTCGAGATCTTGGGTGAGGCGATGAGCGTGAGCTTGTTGCGTCCCTGCACGGCGAGCTCGCCCATCACCGCGCCGAGCCAGACGCCGGGATTGCTCTCTGCAGGCACGGAGTCGGCGCACGAATGCCCCATCTCGACGGCGCGCTCGAGCAGCTCCCTGACGTCGACACCCATCAGCGATCCTGGCACGAGCCCGAAATAGCTGAGGGCCGAGTAGCGGCCGCCGATGTCGGGCGGATTGCGGAAGATCCATCGGAAACCGTGGTCTTTGGCGAGCTTCTCCAGCGAGGTGCCCGGGTCTGTGATGGCGGCGAAGTGCCGTCCCGGCCCGGTGGCGCCGTCCTTCCCACCCCCCACCTCGCCCCAGAAGTACGCGAAGTGCGAGAGCGTCTCGGTCGTCTCGCCCGACTTCGACGCGACGATGAAGAGCGTGTCGTTGATGCGTATCCGTGAGCGCACCGCGAGGATGGTCGCGGGATCTGTGGTGTCGAGAACGTGCAGCTGCGGATGGCCCTTCATTCGCCCGAAGGTGTTCCTCAACACGTCCGGGCACAGGCTGGATCCGCCCATGCCCAGCAGGACCACGTCCGAGTAGGTGCGCCCGTCTGCGGCAAGCTGCTCGAGCTCCGACGCGTGCTCCAGCATCTTCTCGGCAACGTTCAGCCAGCCCAGGCGATCTCGGATTGCCTCGCGCTGCGCCGGGTCGGACGTCCACAGCGTCGAGTCCTTCGCCCACAGCCGGCGAGGCGCGTCCGCTTTCTGCACCTGGGCGACGCGCGCGTCGACCTTGGGCTGGAGCGCACCCAGGCTGTACCACTGGCGCGGGCCCTTGCCCGCCTTGATGTTCTGGCTCTCCTTCTTGATCGTCGCGAGCAGGCTTTCGAATGACTTCGTGAAAGCCTCCACGCCTTCCACCTCGAGCTCACGCGTCACCTGGTCGAGGTCGACGCCGAACTCGGCGAGCTGCTTCAGCTGGCGCTTTGCGCCCTCCACGTTTTCGTCGATGCTGCGCCTGGCCTCGCCATGCTCGCGAAACGCCGCCAGCGTCGCCGGCGGAATGGTGTCAACAGTGTCCGGACCGATCAGCTCCTCGACGTAATAGGTGTCCGGGTAACGCGGGTCCTTGGTCGACGTGCTGGCCCACAACGGCCTCTGCAGCTGCGCGCCCGCCTTCTTGAGCTTGTCCCAGCGCGGACCGTCGAACAGCTGCCGGAAGCGCAAATACGCCATCTTCGAGTTGGCGATTGCGGCCTTTCCGTACAGCTTCTCGAGCGCCCGTTTCTGCGCGGGGTCGGTGCTCAGCTCGATCTTCTGGGCGAGGATCTTGTCGGCCTTGGTATCGAGGCGGCTGACGAAAAAGCTGGCCACGCTCGCGACCTTGCGGAGGTCGCCGCCCTGCTTGTGAAGCTTTTCCAGGCCTGACAGGTACGCCTCGACGACCTCGCCGTAGCGATCGACCGAGAAGATCAACGTGATGTTGATGTTGTGGCCCTTCGCGACCTGGTCGTAGATGGCCGGGATGCCCTCCTTGGTGGCGGGGATCTTGACCATCACGTTCGGGCGGTGACATCGCGTGCGCAGGTCCTCGGCGTACGCGATCGTCCGGCGGGTGCTGTTGGCCACCGTCGGCGACACCTCGATGCTCACGAATCCGTCGTGGCCCTTCGTCTTGTCGTAGATGGGACGGAATACGTCGGCCGCCGCGGAGACGTCTTCGACCATCAGCTCCCAGAGGATCTCCTCGGGCTTGTGGCCGGCGCGCACCAGCTGCACCATCGCCTCGACGTAGTCGCTCGAGCCGCTGACCGCCTTCTCGAAGATCGTCGGGTTGGAGGTGACTCCGCTGATCCCCTCGTCACGCAAGCGGGCCAGCTCGCCCGAGGTGATGAGCTGTCGGCGGATGTTGTCCAGCCACAGCGACTGCCCGAGCCGCTTGAGCTCTTTGATCGGGGGCGCAACCCGCGTAGCCATCACGCTACTTCCCGGCCAGCAGCTTGGTCGCCGCGGCCACGATATGCCGCGCCGAGATGCCGGCCGCGTTCATGAGCTCTTCCGGCTTGCCGGACGTGGGCAGGCCCTTCACCGCCAGGTGGGCCACGTGCAGCCCGTCCTCGGGCGCAAACGCCTCCAGCACGGCCGCCCCCAAACCACCCTGTGGGTAGTGATCCTCGACGATGACGAACTTACCCTTTGTCGCGCGCGCGGCTTCGCGCAGCGTCTTGGTGTCCACGGGCTTGACCGAGTAGAGGTCGATCACCCGCGCGGCGACCTTCTTCTGGGCCAGCGTGTCCGCGGCCGCGAGGCAGTTGTGGAGAGTGACGCCGGCGCCGATGAGGGTCACCCTGTCCTTGGTGCTCTGGCGGACCACCTTCGCGCCGCCGATCTTGAATGCATCGGTCGGCGAGTAAATGGTGGGATATGCGCCCCGCGTGGTGCGCATGTACACGATGCCCGGCTCATCCGCCATCAGGCTCACGAGCCTGGCGGTCTGGTTCGGGTCGCTGGGGTAGAGCACTGTCGACGAATGAATGGCGCGCATCGATGCAAGGTCCTCGAGCGCCATCTGCGACGGGCCGTCCTGTCCGATCTCGACGCCCGCATGCGAGCCGACCAGCCGGATGTTCGCCTGCGAGATGCCGGCCATGCGGATGAAGTCGTAAGCGCGGCTGAAGAAGGCCGCGAACGTGGAGGCGAAGGGCCGGTAGCCGCGCACGCTCATGCCGACCGCCGTCGCTATCAGCTGCTGCTCGGCGATGTAGATCTCGAAGAACCGGTCCGGGAAAGCCTTCGCGAACTCGTCGGCGTGCGTCGAGTTGGAGACCTCGCCGTCCATCGCTACGACGTCTGGGATGGCGCCGATCGCAACCAGGGCGTCGCCGTAGGCCTTGCGGGTGGCCACCTTTTCCTCTTTCGTGTAGGTCGGCAGCTTGACCGGCACCTCGACGTGCTTGATCGCGGGCGTGCCCGCCTCCGGTTTAGCCGTCTTGACCTTGAGGTGACGGATCCCGCCGAGCTCTTTGATCGCCCGCTCGGCCATGTCCGGAGGCAGCGCCTTGCCGTGCCAGCCGTCCTTGTTCTCGATCTCCGAGAAGCCTTTGCCCTTGACAGTCTTGGCGAGGATCACCGTCGGCTTGCCGGTCGACGAGAGTGCGTTTCCGTACGCCCGGTCGATGGCGGTGACGTCGTGGCCGTCGATCACGATCGGGAAGCAGCCGAAGGCCTCCACGCGGCGGCGGTACGTGTCGAGGTTCCAGCCGAACTCGGTCTCGCCACGTTGGCCGAGCCGGTTTATGTCCATGATGGCGGTCAGGTTCGCCAGCCCGTAGAACCCGGATTTGTCGAGCGCCTCCCAGATCGAGCCCTCGGCCAGCTCCGAGTCTCCGCAGAGCACCCACACGTGATACGGGAGCTTGTCGAGGTCCTTCCCGGCCATCGCTACGCCCACGGCGATCGGGAGACCCTGGCCCAGGGAGCCGGTGGCGACGTCCACCCACGGGAGCGCGGGCGTCGGGTGTCCCTGGAGGCGCGACCCGAACTTGCGGAAGGTCAGCAGCTCGGTGTCCGTGATGGCGCCGACGGCCTTGAGCATCGCATAGTACAGCGGCGACGCGTGGCCCTTGGAGAAGATCAGGTGGTCGTTGTTGGGGTCCCTGGGCTTGTTCCAGTCGTACTGGAGGTACCTGGCGATGAGGACCGCAATCAGGTCGGCGGCCGACATCGATGAGGTCGGATGTCCGGAGCCGGCGGCCGTGCTGCAGCGGATGGAATCGACTCGCAGCTGCTGCCCAAGCTGACGCGCAAACTCGAGATCGGTGGTGGCCGGCGCCTCGGTGGTGACTGACATCTCACTCCCTACCACAACAAATGTGGCTCGACCCTCCCGCGACGGCGGTCGCGGGACCCCGGCGTGTATTGAGTTAAGTCTAAGGGTCTCCAGAAATCCCCTCTTATCGCAAGGGGAGACGTTCGATTACGCCAGGCTCTCGACCTCGGTGACCATCCCGTCGAGGATCTTCAAGCCGGCATCCCAGAACCCTGGATCGGTGATGTCCATGCCCAGGCGGCGAACCAGCTCGTCCGGCCGGGTGGAGCCGCCGGCGGCCAGGAAGTCGATGTACTTGTCGACGAAGCTGGGTCCGACCTCGAGGTAGCGGTGATACACCGACAGCGCCAGGAGGTTGCCGAACGCGTACGCGTACACATACCCCGGCGTGTGCAAGAAGTGGCCGACGTAGCTCCACCAGACCTTGTGCTCATTGGTGAGGGTGAGCGCGTCGCCGAACATCGCCTGCAGCTTGTCCTGGAAGATGTCGCCAAGCTGCTCGACGGCGAGCTCGCCCTCCTTACGCCGCAGCGTGTGGCAGGCATCTTCATAGCGGTTGAACGCAACCTGCCGGAACACCGTCGCGAATGCGTCCTCGCACTGCTGGCACAGCATCGCGAGTCGGACCTTGGGATCCTTCTCCTCGGCCATGATGCGGTCGAACGTGAGCTGCTCCCCGAAGACGGACGCCGTCTCGGCGAGGGTCAGCGGCGGGTGGAAGTCGAAGATGTGATTCTTCGAAGCCAGGCGGTCGTGGAGTCCGTGCCCGAGCTCGTGCGCCATCACCGCGGCGTCGCGCAGCTTGCCGGTGAAGTTGAGCATCACATACGGGTGGTGGTGGGGCGTGACGGGCATGCAGTAGGCGCCGCCGGCCTTCCCAGCCACCACCGGTGCGTCGATCCAGCCGTTTGTGAAGAAGTCTTCGACCAGCTCGCCCGTGCGTTTTGAAAAGCGGTAGTAGGACTCGAGCACGAGTGCTTTCGACTCGTCCCAGCTGAGGCTTCGGGCGACCTCGCCGACCGGCGCATAGCGATCCCATTCGTGTAGATCGCCGACGCCCAGCAGCCTCTTCTTGACGCGGTAGTAACGGATGCAGACGTCGTACCGACCGGTCACGGCCTCGACCAGCGCCTGCACCGCCTCGTCCGAGGTCTCATTGGCGAGGTTGCGCGACGAGATCCAGGTCGGAAAATGGCGAAGCCGGTCATCGATCGCCTTCTCGCCGAGGATGACGTTGTAGATGTAGGCACGGGTGCGCACGTCTTGCCCGAGCGCCGTCGTTATGGCGCCGCTGGCAGCGCGGCGAATGTTGCGGTCATGCTCGCGCAGCCGCACCAGCGCTTCCTCGAGTGGATGCGGCTGGCCGTCGAGATCCACGCGGATCCGAGCGCACAGCTCTTCGAACAGGCGGTTCCAGGCGGCATTCCCGACCGGGCTGAAGTCCGTGAGCACGCGCTCCTCGGGCTCCGAAAGCTGGTGCGGCCGGAACTTGCGAGCCTCCTCCACCATGTGGCGGTAGCGGGCCGCATCAGGATCGGCGTAAAGGCGCGCCGCCTGCTCGTCGTTGATCTGGGCCAGCTCGAGCGTGAAGAAAACGCCGTGGCTCCCGCGTTCGGCGCCGGCCTCGCGAACACGCGCCAGCAGCCGCCCGGCGGCGTTGTCCTCGGTGTTCTGGCTGTGAAGCAGATACGCATAGACGTCCGGCTTGGTCGCGAGCTCCTCGTCCTCCTCAAGCTCGCGCATCATCGCGGCGAACTCTTTCGGCGGCAAGGAGGTGACCTTGCCCTTGTAGCGTGCTTCGAAAGCTTGCGCTCGTTTGAGGGCATCGGCCAGCGTCTTCTCGATCGCAGGGTCGGTCGGAGACTTGAAGAGGTCGGTCAGGTTCCAGCGAACGTTCTCGGCGCCGGTGGTTTTTGTCCCCTGGGCCATGGGACGGTCAGGATACCCGCTACAGCGGTTGAGCTTCCAGAAGGCTCTCGCGCTCCCAGATCGGAGTAACGCCGGTGAGCCGCAGGTCCGCCGCTCCGAGCAACTCTCTGTATTGCTGTTCAGTCCGCTCGCGTCCGGTCAGCAGCACCATCATGTTCACGTCGGCCATCGCCGCAATCGAAGGGTTCCCATGCTCCGGCAGGACCGCTTCCAGGAGCAGCACTGTGGCGCCCGGCGCCATCGCCGCACGACAGTTCCGCAGAATGCGGAGCGCCCGCTCGTCGTCCCAGTCATGGACGATGTTCGAGAGCACATACACATCGCCGCCTTCGGGGACGGATTCGAAGAAATCGCCCGGCACCAATCGGCATCGCGACCTGACCCCTGCTTCGCTCAGGTAGCGGTCGGCCGCCCTCAGCACCTGGGGCTGGTCGTAGATCACGGCCTCCAGGCTTGGGTTGCGCTTCAGGACCATCGCCGAGACAGAGCCGTTGCCACCACCGACGTCGACGACAACGCGACTTTTCGAAAAGTCATGGGTGTCAGCCAGCGACGTGAGCAATACATCCATGCCTGCGCTCATCGCCGCATCGAACGTGGCCTGGACGTCGGGATGAGCTGCCATGTAATCGAAAAACGGCGAGCCATACACGCGCTCGAAGGCGGGCTCGGATGTCCTGACCGAGTGAAGCAGTGAGCCCCACGCCCCATAGTGCTCCTCGCCGAGCATGATCGCCGTCGCCCGGACCGAGCCTTCGACGTCGGTGCCCAGCAGCCGACCCAACGAAGTCAGCTCAAAGCGTTCGTCTGGCACCTCCGCAACCAGTCCGAAGAAAGCAGCCAGGCGAAGCACGCGGCTGAGACTCTCGGGTTTTACGTTCACCCTCGCCGCCAGCTCTTTCGCGGTGAGCGACCCGCTTTCGAGCTGATCGGCCAGCCCCAGCTTCGCGACCACGTACGAGGCCTGTGTCGATCTGTATCCATAGAGCAGCTTGAGCACGCTCTCGACCGCCAGGTGCGCGTCAGTCACCGCGTTGTCAGGATAGCCGCCGCTCGAGCTCGCGCACGCGTGCCCGGTCCGGCCAGCGCCCAGCGTACACGCCTTCGTTGACCGCGTCGGTGACCTCTTCAAGTAGCAGCAAGGGAACCGTGTGCCGCATGTACTCGAGCGGCGTTTCCGGCGGCGCCCGACGCCGGCCGAGCCGGCGCTGCAAGCGGTCGTAAAGGCGCAGCAGCTCGGACTCGCCAGGCGACGGCTGCCTCCCACCTCGGCGGCGGCGTCGCGTGCGCATCCATGCCCAAAGGAACGTGACGATGACGGCGATCGCGACCGCAGGCGGAATCGCCGCGAGCAATCCCAGCGATCCGAGCGCTGCCACCGGGCCGCCGATGGTCAGGTGTGGGATGAGGCGCGCAATGCCCGACGCGGCCCAGCGGCTCGGAAACTGGGTCGCCGCCAGCGCGGAGAAACCCGGCGAGGGATCGACCGGAACCCAACCATGGTTGGGGAACCACACCTCGACCCACGCGTGCGCGTCGTGCTCGCGAACGATCGATTGGTCGAGGACGGGGTTGTAGTCACCCGTCGAGTACCCGGTGGCCAGCCGCGCCGGGACGCCCAGGCTGCGCAGCATCAAGACCTCTGCGGTCGCGAACTGCTCGCAGTAACCCTTCTTGACATCGAACAGGAACCAGTCCACGGGGTCGCGGCCGGGAGGCACGTGTCCCAGCTGCTGCGTGTACCCGAAGTTCTGCTGCAGGTAGCTCGTGAGTGCCATCACGAGGTCGTACTCGTTCGAGCTGTGGTCGCGGGTTACCCGCATCGCCAGCGCTTGCGCGCGGACGGACAGCGAGGAGTGATCCAGGTAGGCGGGGTCCCCGTCCGGAGGATTGAAGACATATGGGTCCTGCCGCAGGTCCTCCGGGCTCAGGTTGGGCAGGTAGGAGACGACCGAATATGTCTGGCCGGGTCGCAGCAGATCCGGAGTTCGAAAGGTCCCGTAGGCGTCTTCGCGCAGCGATGAGACCGGCGCGTAAAGGCTCTGGATCGGATACGCGGCGGTGATCACACCCGGCAGCGGCCTCACGATGCGAAAGACCTGCACGAAGGTGCCGAGGTTGTTTCGAGGTGCTGGAGGGAGAAGCCGCGGTGGGATGTATGGCTGCAGCGTGGCGTACTCGTGGTTGGAGGCGGTCCATATGCCGCCCTTGTATGTATCGAACACGAGCCCTCGCCAGTAGGCTGGAGCGCCGGTCCGCACGTACATCACCGGCTGATCGCCGAGGCGGCCGCGGAAATGAAGGTCGAGGCTCCCGGTTGCTCCTGACGGGTCGCCCGTCAGCTGCACGAGCGGGAGCGCAGGGTTCTCGAGCTCGCCCTTGAACCCGACATAGTTCGGCAGCGAGACGAGCACTGGCCCGTTGGGCTCGATGCTCGGCTGGGGGATGAAGACGAACGCCACAACTCCGAGCAGGAGGGCTCCGACCAGCGCGGTAGCGGCCGCGGGCACCGGCATCCCGACGCGCGCTTCCATTCTGCGCAGGTGTGATGAGACCCAGAAACCGATCAAGCACAGCGTCCACAGCGCGAGCAGCACGCCGAACGGATAGTCCCAGGCGTAGACGGCGGCCAGGTAGAGAATCGCGAGGCTGAGCCAGAGGCTCGAATAGCAGTTTCGCCGTGTCTTGAGGTCGAAGCTCGTGACGGCGACCAGCAAGATTGCGAAATTGGCCTGCGGCAACGTGCCGCCGAAGAAAGCACCAATCGAATCGGCCAGGAAATACACCAGCGCCAGGCCAACGAGACTGGCCAGCAGGATCTGTCGCCGCATCCCACGTTTGAGGCCGCGCTCGCGGTAGCTGACGATGTGGCCGACCGCGGTTGCGGCCAACCCTACCGCCGGCACGACGTAGTCCTGTCCGTACAGCACGACGGCCAGCGAGGCGACGGAGAAGCCCGAGAATACGAATGCCCGACCTTCGAGCGAGCTTTCGACTGGCGATGCCGGGAGCCTGATCCTCACAGGGGCCACCCCAGCCCTGCGCGCTGGTGCGGCATGTCGACATCGAGCTTGGCGTCGCCCACGACCCACGCGCGCACGCTGCCCCCCTGCCGCTTGACCGTCTCCATCGCGTCATCGATATCCGGGTTGGCGACGGCGGTGACGCTGATCGCGTCGCTCGTTGCGGGAGGCGCCGTGCTGGTTTCGCCAACATGGTCGGGATAACGAGCGAGCCATTCGAGGAGCGCCCACAGCGAGCGGGCTTCGGCTGGACTCGTCGGCTCGGCGCCAGGCGCCCACATGACCACACGCCCTCCTGCGCGCAAGCAGTCCCAGGCCTCGGAGGCGGCGAGGCGGGCAATCTGGTCGGCGACCTCGGGCGCCGCCGGCAAGGGGTCGCAGAAGATGCCGAGCGTCTGCACGCCCGGCGGCTCGAACTCACGGACGATCAGCTCGCCGTGGCGCGCACTCGAGCGCCAGTGGATCCTGCGAAGCGGGTCGCCGGCGCGGTACTCACGTATGCCGAACATCTCGGTTCCCGAGCCTGCACGCGGCGCGGCATGGCTCGCTTCGACCTCCCGCATATGAGGGCGGTCGGCGAGCGATGTGAATCGAGGCAGCACCAGCGCCAGCTCCGAATCGACCCCAGGGCCGTGGTGCCGGAAGAAACCGAGCGGATCCCCACTTTCGAGGACCCAGCTACGAGCACCCACCGGTCCTCGCCGGAGTGGTCCCACCGTGCGCTCATCGCCCCACCCACCTCGAGGCACCAGGCCTGAGGCCGCCGAAAGCTTCGCTGTGCCGATGGAGCCGGAGAGTCGCGCGGGACCCCGAGCTCCGCGGCCGGACTCTATGCGAATCTCGACCCGAGCGCGGTCCCCCTCGAACACGGGCACGGCCGGCCCGCTGCCGAGGATTCGAACCGTCAGCTCGTTTATAGGTGAACCCTCTCCGCTTTCTGTGCCGCGCACGTGCAGCGAGCCCCGAAGTCCGCGGTTCCAGAGCGCATACAGGGCCGCAACCACCACCAGCGCGACGATCCAGTACGACAGCAGGTAAAGCCACGGCACATTCGAAGTACCGCCGTAGTAGAAGACCGCGGCGGCCAAAGTCAGCGCGCCAAGTAGGCGTGGGGTGGGTCTCAGCTGCGCCTCTAGTGGTGTCTCAACGGTGGTAGCGGCACAGAAGCGACGACCTCCTCCAGCACGTCCGCGGCCTTTGCGCGGCCTCGCATGCCGAGCCGGTGCGCAAGCACGGGCCCGACGAGAAGTTTCACGTCGTCGGGCAGCACGAAATCCCTGCCCTCGAAAAGGGCCCAGGCCTGCGACGCGCGCTGCAGGTACACGCCGGATCGCATGCTGGCCGGAAGGGACACCTCAGGGCGGGAGCGGACGGCGTCCATCAATGAAACGATGTAGGCGCGGATCGCCGGCGCGGCGACGACGCGCAGGCATCCTTCCTGCAGCTCGACGACGTCGGCAAGGCTGACCACCGAGCCGAGCTCGGCGATGGGATCGCCGTGCTCCCGGCGCGCGAGAACCTCCATGGCTTCTGCGTCCGTCGGCGGCCCCATCTCGGCCGCGAGGATGAAACGGTCGAGCTGCGATTCAGGCAGCGGATAAGTGCCGTGGAACTCACCTGGGTTCTGGGTGGCGATGACGAAGAACGGCCGCCCAAGCGTGCGGGTGACGCCCTCGATCGTCACCTGCCCCTCCCCCATCGCCTCGAGCAGCGCTGACTGGGTGCGCGGCGTGGCGCGGTTCACCTCGTCGGCGAGGACGATGTTGGCGAAGACCGGTCCCGCCACGAACTCGAAGGTCAGGTCCTTCTGGTTGAAGACGCTCGAGCCCGTGATATCCGAGGGCAGCAGGTCAGGCGTGCACTGGATGCGACGAAACGTTCCGCCGACGGATGTCGCAAGCGCTCGCGCGAGCATCGTCTTGCCTGTGCCCGGCAGATCCTGGAGAAGGACATGGCCGCCTGCGACGAGCCCGGCCGCGGCCAGCCGCACGACACGATCCTTGCCGACGATGACATGGTGGACGTTCTCCTCGATGCGGCCGAGGAGCTCCGCCGCCCGACGAGGTTGCAGCTCAGCCTGAGGCGCCGTCGACACAGCGCAAGTCTAGTTGTCGGTCACCCGCCCAGCCCCCGTTATGGAAGAGTTGCGACCAGCTCGCCGTCCGATCCCCACTCGAGCTTGATGCCGCCCTCATGGGTGAGGTGGTGATGTCGACCGCAAAGGAGCGCGAGGTTGAAAGGCAGCGTCGGCCCGCCATCCGCCCAGTGTTCGAGATGGTGACCCTGCGTCCAGGCCGCCGGTCGATCGCAGCCCGGGAACCGGCAGTGCTTGTCGCGCGCAATCAGCGCCCGCCGCATCGATGGCGGGATAACGCGGCTGGTGCGACCGGCGTCGACCTGGTGTGACTCCGCACTCATGAACACCGGAGTGACCGTGCAGTCGCAGGCGAGGCGGCGAGCGGTCTCGGCCGGGATCGGCTGCGCCCACTCGAGCTCTGCGGCGTGTGAACCATGCTGCTTGGTGAGCGTGGTCACATCGACGGTGACCATCAGGTGCGGCTTCTGGCCGCCGACCTGAGGCAGCTGACCAGCGTCGAGCTGACGGCGCGCGATCTCGACCCAGGCATCCGCCCGGCGCTGGGCGGCGGTGCGATTGTCGTCGGCGGCCGGCGGACCCATGACCGAGTTGATCGCCGTCTGCAGAACCGCTCCGCCCTCGGCGTCGAGCTGGCCGTCGATTCGAAACATGCCGTCGAAGGTCTGGCTCAGATAGAGGTAGCGGCGCTCGTGCTGATCGTTGGCGTCCTTGAGGACCTCGTCCGGCTGCAGGCAGTGGCGCAGCTGGGCGGTCGCCCGGCGTAGGCGAAGAGGGTCGAGCTCCTTGGCCGCGGTGACGAGGATGTCTTCGGCGTGCGCTTCCATCTGGTCGCCCAGCTGCTTCGCCGTCGTCGCGATCAGAGATACGTGCGTGTAGCTGATGTCGCCATCGCTGAACGCCTGCGTGGTCAGCGGCAACCCTTCCAGCTGCCGCGCCACGTCAACATGTCGAGAGGCGGCGGGCTGGGTGAGATTGCACTTCCAGCGCAGCCAGGCCTTGGCCGAGAGCGCCAGCGTGTTGGTATAGCCCTGGCCCTTGTCGAAACGACGCAGCCGGCGCAGGACTTCGGCCTGGACGCGATTGCCGATGCGCTGGAGGGCGATGACATCGTCGCCCATGGTCTCGGCCGGAACCGCGTTGAGGTCATCGTCAACCAGCTGATCGAAGATGGAATTGATCTCGTCAAAAGCCTGCCCGGAGGTCCGGCTCCCCCTCTCCCCAACCACAGAACGCATGTTCGTAGTCTACCAAATGCATGTTCGGGAGTCAAGTAAATTTTTCGAGAAATCGCGCGCTGTCACCCTGGCTGCACCTAGGTCACCAGGCCCCAGCTCCACTCCCTCTTCCGAGTCCCGTCTACGCCCTGACCGACTCCAGGCCGTACAAGGCCCCGAACTTCTCTCGCACGTATGCGATCCACGGCTTGGGCGAGATCGGGTGCCCGGTCACGCGCTCGACGAGCTCATTGGGGGTGAACTTCCGCCCGTGCTGGTACACGTTCTCCTGCAGCCATCGCAGCAGCGGCCCGAACTCCCCACGACCGATCTGCGCGTCGAGGTCGGTCATGTCGGCGCGGATCTTTTCCATGAACTGCGCGCCGATGATATTGCCGAGCGTATAGCCGGGGAACTCCGCAAACCCGACGAACGACCAGTGGATGTCCTGGAGCACGCCCTCGCGATCGTTGGGCACATCGAGCCCGAAGTACGACTTGAACAGCTCGTCCCACGCCTCCGGCAGGTCGTTCACCTTGAGCTTGCCCTCGAGCATGTCGTTCTCCAGCTCGAACCGAAGGAGCACATGGAGGTTGTAGGTGACCTCGTCCGCCTCGACGCGAATGAACGACGGGTATGACTTGTTGACCGCGCGGTAGAAACCTTCGGCGTCGATGCCGTGCAGAGACTCCGGAAACGTCTCGCGCAGGCTTGGGAAGAAGTGGTGCCAGAAAGGAAGGCTGCGCCCGACCAGGTTCTCCCACAGACGCGACTGCGACTCGTGGACCCCAGGCGAAGCGCCGTCGCACAAGGGCGTGCGGTCGATAACGCGACCGATGCCCTGGAAGTACATCCCGTGCCCGGCTTCGTGGATCGAGCCGAACAGGCACTCGTTGAAGAACTCGCGGGAGACCCGCGTCGTGATGCGAACGTCGCCCAGACCGAACGCGATGCTGAAAGGATGCGTGGAGATGTCCTGGCGTCCACGCTCGAGGTCGAAGCCAAGCTTGACGACCGTGTCGAGCGCGTATTTCACCTGTTTGTCAGGATCGAACCCCCGGTAGAGGACGGTGTCGTCGATCGCGTCGGCACGGCGCGCGATGCCGGCGACGAGGGGAACGATGGCTGTCTTCAGCTCTTCGAAGATCGCCTCGAGCTGGTCGGTGGTCAAGCCGGGCTCGGTGCGGTTGAGCAGCGCGTCATACGGGCGCCTCTCGTATCCGAGCGCCTCCGCCATGCGCTGGTTGAGCTCCACGTTCTTCTCCAGGTACGGCGCGAAGATCTCGAATTTGGCTTCCCGGCGCGCCCGCTGCCAGTGCGGCCGCGCCGCCGATCCGGCGTGCGCCATCTCGGCCACGAGCTCCGGCGGCAGCTTGCGGGCCTGCTCGTAATCGCGTCGCGTGACGCGCACGATGCTGGCGTCATCGGACTCGAAAGGTTCGTTCGCGACAGCGGTCTCGGCTTCCTCGAGCAGCCGGCCGACCTCGTCCGAGGTGAAGCGCCGATGGGCGACCTCGCTCAGCGTCGATGCCTGCTCCGCGCGGTTCTGGACGCCGCCCGGCGGCATGTAGGTCTCCTGGTCCCAATCGAGGACCGCACCGGCTCGATGGATATCCGTGACTTCGGCCAGGATCGCCCTCAGCCGCTTCATCGTGTCAGCCATGCACCATCACCCCCACGCGTATTCTCTCCGGAATGGCGGCCTCGCCCCGCTAGCTCAGCTGGATAGAGCATCTGCCTTCTAAGCAGAGGGTCGGGGGTTCGAGTCCCTCGCGGGGCGCCATGCAGCACGCACCGAAGTCCGCTCTCCAATGCTGCCAGACGGGGATCACAATTAAGGCGAACGCCACATGGGTCTCGAGACTCCAGAAACCGAACGCATTCAACGCTTCCTGCCGGATAGCTCCTGACGAAGAGGTCGGGGGTTCGAGTCCCTCGCGGGGCGCCATTGAGCTTCGCCGCCGACACGAATGCGACTGCGATGCTGCTCATGCGGGGACCATCTCAAACGACTCTCGACCTCGAAAACGGTAGACGCCAAAGTCGGAGTCGAGTGTGAAGACGCGCTTGAGGCCCCGAGCCTCTGCGACCGCCACCAGGGTGGCGTCAGCGATGTCCATCGGCGCATCGCGGTACTTCTCCATCAAAGCTCGAGCCCTGGCGATCTCCGGCCGTCGGAGGTCCGCCAGCGTCAGCGCCTCGCGGTCGACCATTGCCCAAAGCGCCCTTTGCGCTTGCCATCCGCCGGCGTCGCCGAGCAAGTACATGGCTTCGGTCACCACCGGCCAGGTCGTGACCATAGGGGCTTCCAGGTGCTTGAGCGCTTGTTTGCACCGCTCGTGGTCGCGCTCACCCGCATCGATGAGGGCGACCAGCGGTCCGGTGTCGGTCAGCGTCGCGATTTCAACGTCCTCTGAGTCCGGCGCTTGAGCAGCTCTCGATAGCGCTCGTGTGCATTGGCGGCGCGGCCTCCCTTTGTGCGCACCGCCCCCACTATCCCCGTCAGCCGGCTCTCGAGGTGTCCGGCCAGGGTAGCCGCGCTGCGCTCGTCGATGGCAGCCCGGATGAATTCCGACTGGGAGACACCCGCCAGCCGGGCAGCTTCTTCAAGCCTGACCTGGAGATCCGCATCCAACCTGACACTCTTCATGACGAAAACGTATCACGATCCCTGCTACTTGTATCACGTTTGGGTTGGCGCCAGAGGAGATCGGCGTCGGCCTCCTCGCCGACGGCTTCGACGAGCTCGAGGTTTGCGCGCGGGCCGGGAAGTCCAGAGTTCGCCTTGAGGTAATGCTCCCACTCGCCCCGGGCGTTTGCGGAGCTCCGACCGCTAGTGCTGCCCCCGTCCAGCCACCCGTGTGCGGGATGGTATGCCTCCCGGATAATCGCGGCATTCTTCTCCCCACATTCGTCTATCGGAGGGCGACAGATGTTTTCGAAGATCCTCGTTGCGGTCGGCGGCGCGGAGGATGCCGAAGAGACCCTGCCCGTCGTCACCGGGCTCGCCAAGGCATTCAAGTCCAAGGTTCTGGTGGTGCACATGCGGGAACGCGTAGTCACCGCTGCGGCGACGATGGAGAAGGAGACCATTCCCCAGGCGTTTCGATTTGGCGAACACATCGCTTCGGCCCTGCTCGAAGCGGGCGTGGACGCCACCGTCGACGTCCGCGGCCACCGACCAAATCAGCTTGCTGAGTTCATCCTCGCCGAGGCCAATAAATTCGGCGCGGAGCTGATCATCATCGGCGGCCACCGCAGTCACAGCATGCGCGAGCGCCTGTTTGGCGATATCGGTAGGACTCTGTCGCACGGCAGCAAGTGCCCTCTGCTCATGATGCCCAGCGGCCCCCAGTAGGATGGCGATGGCTGGGACCCGAGCAGCGGCAATCCGGCGCGGTGTGCGCCTCGAGGTGGTCACGGTCGCGTGGATGGCGGCCGAGGCGGCCCTTGCCATCGGCGCGGGCATCGCCGCGCGCAGCGTGCTGCTGACCGCGTTCGGCTTCGATTCCGTGATCGAGCTTTCGAGCGGGATCGTCCTTTGGCGACGGCTCACATTCGAGGCGAGCGGCCGCTCGCCTGCCGGGATCGAGCGCATGGAGCGCACGACCGCTCGGGTCTCGGCATCGCTGCTGATTCTTCTTTGCCTCTATGTCGTCGTGTCGTCGGTCGGCGGACTGGCAGCGGGGTTGAAACCAGAAACGTCGGTACTTGGGATCGCCGTGGCTGCTGCCGCTCTTGTCGTCATGCCCTTGCTCGCACTCGCCAAGAGCCGTGCGAACCGGATCATCGGCAGTGCTTCCCTGCGAGCCGACATCGCCGAAACGATCACATGCGCATACCTGGCGGGGGTCACGCTCGCCGGCATCGGGTTGAGCTATCTGCTTGGTATGTGGTGGCTTCAGTACGTCGCGGCCGTCGCCCTGCTCATCTGGCTCGTGCCGGAAACGCGCGAGGCACTCGAGGCTGCGGCCGGCAGCGGGCACGAAGAAGAACAACGCGTGCCCGATTCACAAAGAAAGGATTAGAGGAGGCCACCAATGGCTGAAGAGATGGAAACCGACGGGTTACCCAAGCGCCGGCTGTCAGACCGGATCCAGACCACTGCTGCCCAGCACGTCCCCCGGCTCGTCAGGAGTCGCGAGGTCCATGCGGACGTCCACGGCTCCAGCGCGCTCGGGCAGTTCAACAGCCGGCTGGCAGTGCTCATCACCAAGAGCGTCGGCACGATGTGGGCCGCCTACGCGTTTGCGCTCCTGGCGCTGATCTCCTTCCCCCAGGCCCTGATGGCCTTCATGCGAGGCGACACGGTCGTGGGCGTCTCGTGGTTGAGCCAGTCCTTTCTCCAGCTGGTCTTGCTCCCGATCATCCTCGTCGGCCAGAACGTGATCTCCGTGAGCCAGGATGCGCGGGCCGAGGCAGACCACGAGACCCTCACCGCGCTGCACACCATGAACGTGCGCCAGCTGCAGCTGCTGGAGCAGCAGGAGAAGATCCTGGAGATCCTCCGGAGCCGGAAAGCCTAGCCAAAGACACCGAGGGATAATGGCCCCAATACTTGCCCGAGCGCGCGGCAACCGCCGTGGCGCCGGCTGGGTTGGAGGACCGCTACCGCGGTGAGCCGATGAGCGACAAGAACGAGCACGTGGACGGCCGGCCGGCACCTGGCGGCGCGGCTCACGCGGCGGAACACGAGAAGAGAAGGCTGATGGTCACGCAGCTGCTGCGCAGCCCTGTCTTCAACCAGGCGGGCGAGGAGCTGGGCCGGCTCGAGGACCTGATCGTCAAGCTGGACGGCGGCGGTTACCCGCCGGTCACGGGCATCAAGGTCCGCATGGGCGGCCGCGACGTCTTCGTCAGCACGAAGAACATCGATCGGCTCGCGCCCGGTGAGGTGAGGCTCAACACGCGGGCGCTCGACACGGGCGCTTTCCAACGACGACCGGGCGAGGTGCTGCTGGCGGCCGATGTCCTGGGCCGTCACCTGGTGGACGTCGCCCGCGCGCGCATCGTTCAGGCCCATGACCTCGTGCTCGCTCACGTCGACGACGGCTGGAGGCTGACCGGCGTCGACCGCAGCCCGCGGGCGATGTTCCGCCGCCTCGTGCCTCGCCGCGGACGCCCCGACCTGCGCAAGCACGCAATCCTCGACTGGAAGGACGTGCAGCCGTTCGTCGGGCACGTGCCGACGGCCAAGCTGCTGATGCCCCTGCAGCGCCTCCGGCGTTTGCATCCGGCGCAGATCGCGGACCTGGTCGAAGGCGCGACTCACGCGGAAGGCGAAGAGATTCTCGACGCGGTCGAAAGCGACGCCGAGCTGACCGCCGACGTTTTCGAGGAGCTCGACACCGAGCACCAGGTGGAGTTCTTGAAGTCGCTGTCCAACGAGGAGGCGGCCAAGGTGCTCGAGCGGATGGCACCGGATGATGCCGCCGATCTTCTCGGCGAACTGCCGCAGGAGCGCCGGAAGCCGGTCTTCGATCTCATGTCGCCCGCCGCTCAGCACAAGCTCCGCAAGCTGCTTCAGTACCACCCCAGCACCGCCGGCGGGATGATGAGCCCCGACTATGTCTGGGTCATCCGGGGCGCGACCGTGGAGCAGGCGCTCGAGGCCGTGCGTATCGACGACAAGGCGCCGCACCAGCTCCTCAACACCGTGTTCATCACGGAGCCAGACGGCAAGCTGATCGGCAGCGTCAGCACTGCCGACCTGGTGCGTGCGCAGCCCGACCGCAAGGTGGAGGACCTCGAGCTGGTCGATTGCCAGGTCAACGCGGGCGCGGACGTCACCGACGTCACCCTCACCATGGCGGACTACAACCTGATCGCCGTGGCTGTCACGGACATGTCCGGCAACTTGCTTGGCGCCGTCTCCGCGGACGATGTGGTCGAGGCGCTCGTCCCCGACGAATGGCGCGCTCGCGTCGAAGCCAGCACAGGGGTCTAGATGTAGTGTCCGGCGAGCGCGAGCCGGTGCGGGACGACTCGCAGCTCAGGCGCAAATCGGCAGTCATCGACGACGCGCGAGGCGGGGACATCCATGGCGCGTTCGGGACGATCCGAGCGAGCGACCTGACCCCCCGGCGCACCTGGCGCCGACGACTCCTGACCCTTGCCGCGATCGTTGGCCCGGGCCTCATCGTGATGGTGGGCGACAACGACGCCGGTGGTGTCTCGACCTACGCACAGGCCGGGCAGGATTTCGGCTACACGCTGCTGTGGACTCTGGTGCTCCTGGTCCCGGTTCTCATCGTCAACCAGGAGATGGTGGTTCGCCTGGGGGCCGTGACCGGAGTTGGCTATGCGAGGCTCATCACCGAACGCTTCGGGCGCTACTGGGGCTGGTACTCGGTCGGCAACCTCTTCCTGTTGAACTTCCTGACGATCAGCACCGAGTTCATGGGTGTCACGCTGGCCGCGGAATACTTCGGCTTCAACAGATACGTGATCGTCCCGCTCGCCGCCATCGTCTTGATCGCGATCACCTTGAGCGGCAACTTCCGCAGCTGGGAGAGGGCGATGTTCGTTTTCCTTTTCGCGAGCCTGCTGGTGATTCCCCTTGCGATCTTGAGCCATCCCAATCCTGCCACCGTCACCCATGGGTTCTTGCTGCCGGGCGTGTATGGCGGACTGACCTCGAACGCAGCGCTGCTCATCATCGCCATCGTCGGGACCACTGTGGCGCCGTGGCAGATGTTCTTCCAGCAGTCGAACGTCGTCGACAAGCGAATCACGCCGCGCTGGCTCGACTACGAAAAAGCGGACACCGTCCTGGGCGCGGTGGTCGTCGTCATCGGCGCCGCCGCGATCATGATGGCAACCGCTTCCGCATTCACTGGCACGCGCGATTTCGGCCACTTCACGGACGCGTATGGGGTTGCGCGCGGACTGCACGTGCACATCTCCCCGCTGGTCGGAGCGATCTTCGCGCTGCTCCTCATCGACGCGTCGATCGTTGGCGCGTCGGCGGTAACGCTTACCACCTCGTATGCATTCGGGGACATGTTCGGACTCGGCTTCTCGCTACATCGTGGGCTGGGCGAGGCCAAGCTGTTCTACGGCTTCTACGCGGTGATGGTTGTGCTGGCCGCCGGCATCGTCCTGATCCCGCATGCGCCGTTGGGGCTGATCACCACCGCGGTGCAAGCGCTGGCGGGCATTCTCCTGCCCAGCACCACGGTGTTCGCGGTCCTTCTCTGCAACGACCGGGCCGTCCTCGGCCCGTGGATCAACCGGCCGTGGCTCAACGTGCTCGCGACGATCATCGTCGGGGCGCTGCTGCTGCTCTCCCTGATCCTCGTCATCTCGACCGTGGTCCCGTCGATCGACGTCACCGCCTTGCTCAAGGTGCTTGCGCCCGTGATCGCGCTGGTGATCGTCGCCACAGCGGTGGCGATCTTGTGGACCTCGAGGCGCGCCCGTCCGATCGCTCCCACCTCGCGTGCCGAGCGTGAAAGCTGGCGAATGCCGGCGCTCGCACTGCTCGAGCGCCCTCGCTCCTCGCCGGTGCGGAGGGCCGCCATGATGCTCCTGGGCAGCTATGTCGCGCTGGCCGTGATCTTGCTCGCAGTAAAAGCGATCCAGATCGGCACCTCGCACCCCTGATTCGCACTCGTTAACAGGCCGCTTACAAAGATGTACAGGCTTACGCGCTAGACTGTTCGCCCGTGCCGCTCGGTTTTCAGCCGGGCCGCCGCGCTAGAGCTTCGCGCAGGCGCCTGAGTATCACCCGCACCGCTGTCCTTGCCGTTTTCGCCGTATGTCTCTCGGCGATGGCGGGAAGTCTCGCGTACTTTCTTCCGTCCGCCAAGCTGGCCTGGGATGCGACGGGGCAGGTGGTCAGCATCGCTTCCCCCACGCCATCTCCGAGCACGACGTCATCCTTACCGTCGCCCAGTCCTCTGGCTCAGCAGCAGGGCGCCTTCACAGTGCTGCTGCTCGGGTCGGATGATGATTCCAAGTTCTCGGCCGACCATGTGCTCACGCAGTCGATGATCCTGGTCAGGGTCGTCCCATCGACGCATTCGGTGACGATGCTCTCGATTCCGCGCGACCTCTACGTCCCGCTCTCCACGGGCGGATCCGGAAAGATCGACGGCGCCTATTCGTATGGGCGTGCTGGTGCAGCGATCGCCACTGTGCAGAACGACTTCGGCGTCCACATCAACGACTACATCTGGATCGGGCTGCTCGGGCTCGTCAAGCTCATAGACGCGATCGGAGGCATCGACGTCGTCACGAGCAACCCCGTCATCGACGACTACTACCCGCTGGACATCAACACGACCTATCCGTACGGGTACCAACGCGTCGCGGTGCTGGCAGGACCCCAGCACCTGGACGGGATCCACGCGATGCAGTACGTGCGCTCGCGTCACGGCGACCTCCAGAGCGACATCGGCCGGTCCAAACGGCAGCAACAGGTGCTGCAGGCGATCCGCCAGAAGGCCAAGCAGGTGTCGCCGGCGGACGTACCCACCATCGCGACGGCGTTGGGAGGCGAGATCAAGACCAGCATCAGCCTCGACCGTGTTGCCGAGCTGATACCGCTTGCCGCCACATTCGACAACCCAGACTCGATCACCCAGCTGGTGATGCTCCCGCCCCTGTTCCACGCAGGCGGCCCCGGAGACAGCCTCATGCCCAACTGGTCGGCCATTCTTGCGCTCGTGCGCCAGTACTTCCCGTGATCGCCAGGTTCTTTCTCGGCGTGGCGCTCTGCGCGCTGATGCTCGTCTCGAGCTTTACGACTTACGTGTACCTGGGCGGGCGCCAATCGAAGGTCGCAGTCCCCGCCGAGAAGCCGACCGCTGCATCGCCCAAGGCACGTGCGTTCACACTTCCCGGCACCCTTTACGTAAGCCAGTCGGGCGCCCTCTACAGCCTCAGCGCAGGGCGGTTCCACCAGCTGACGCCGGAAGACGGCTGGATGCAGCCCTCGCTCTATCCGGACGGCAGCTACCTGCTCGCCGTGCACAAAACCAACCTCTACTCGGACGTATACATCCTCAGCCGCTTCGGCCAGGTCGTCCGGCAGGTGACCAACAACACCGCATCGATCAGAGATCCCGACACGGGTTCTCGGCATTGGTCGTTCTACCCCAGGCTCAGCCCTGACCTGAAAACCCTGTGGATGAGCTACGACTCACCTAAGTTCGGATACGACGTGCCGTTCTCCATCTGGACGATGCCGATCGGAGGCACGATCCGACAGGGCAAGCTGTGGACCAACTCGCACGACTACACGGGCGGCGACATGCAGCCGATTCCGCTTCCCAACGGCGGCATCATGTACACGAAGTTCAACTACGGCCCGGACGGCAACCTGATCGGGCAGCTGTGGCGGACGACCCGTGCCACACCTTATGGGGTGGAGGGCAAGGCACTCACCGCACCCGAAGACGACTGCATCCAGCCGTCTATCTCACCGGACGGCACGCAGGTGGCGATGGTGTGCACGTACGAAAAGCAGATCGCGCGCCTCGAGATCGCCTCCTGGAACGGCTCGACCCTGGGTGCTCGCCGTGCCGTGATCGTGGATCAGCTGGTCGCCCAGCCGACGTGGGCTCCCGACGGGTCGGGCATCGCGTATTTGGCCCCGGGCGCCGGCGCCGCTCCCTTCCAGCTCTGGTTCCTGCCCAAGAACGCATACAACCCGCCCGTTCCGAGCCCGTCGCCCGTGCCGACTCCAACTCCGGGCGGGCCGTACAACGGGCCGCTGCCCAGCCCGAGCCCGCCACCAGTCGTGGCCGCACCCGTGATCAAGCCGATCCAGATCACCTTCAACGACGGGTTCGACTCCACCTCGCCGATGGCCTGGGGCGGTTAAGGGTCCTCTAGGGGTTCAGGCGGCGACGGAGCACTCGATGCTGGGCGGTGTCCCCCCCACCAGCACCGGCTCGGCGTTTGCCGCCAGCGCCTGCTCCGCGGTGATGTAGTGCTCGGAGAGCATCGATGCCAGCACCTCGCTGCGTCTCTGCTCGGCGGCCTCGGGGTCGACGGTCGGGTCGTAAAGCGAAGGGGCCTGGGTCACGCCGGCCAGCAGAGCGTACTGGCCGAGGGTGAGGTTCTGAAGCGGGGCCTGGAAGTAGGCACAGGCGGCGGCGCTGACGCCGCGGTGGCCGAGGCCCGTGGTGATCTCGCTCAGATAGTCGGCCATGATCTGCTGCTTGCTGATGACACGCTCGACCTTCAGCGCCAGGACCGTGTCGACCATCTTGTTGTAGCCGCGGTCGGAGCCGCCCAGGTAGACGTCCTTGACGAGCTGCTGAGTGATCGTCGAGCCGCCCTGGCAGAAGCAGCGATTGGTCGCGTCATATAAGAGGGCGCGCGCGAGGCCGATCGAGTCGATCCCGTGGTGCGTGTAGAAGCGCTCATCCTCGGTCGCGACGACGGCTTGAGCCAGCGTGGCCGGGATCTCGTCCGGGCTCAGCAGGACCACGCCGTACGACCCGGTGAGGGTCGCCACCCGGGCCTGGATATCCATCCCGGAAGGCGTCGAGACCCACAGCGTGGCGGCGCTGGGCCCGACCACGACCATCGCGGCGAGCATTGCGAGGAGGAGGCGGCGCACGGCCGCGGGCAGTGTTCTCATACCGAGCCGGCCACTTTTCACTGAACGGCGCGCCAACGCGGGCCGTTACGCCGCGCGGCTCCCGCTGGGCATATCCACCGATGAGGAACCTGGTCGCATTTAAGCCGCGGCCAGAGCGCATGTTCCGTGCCAGAATTCCGTCCGCAGTCCATATGACGATCCGCTGGAAGGTAGCGCTGGTCGAGGATGATCGCCGCCTTGCGCGGGCGGTCTCGGCCGGCCTGGGCGAGGAGGGCTACACGGTGCGCTCGGTGGACTCCGCCGACCGCGGCCTGCAGCTCGTCCGCCAATGGAATCCCGATGTCGTCCTCCTCGACCTGATGCTTCCAGACAACGATGGTCCGGAGCTCTTCCAGCAGTTTCGGGCCGAGACCGACGCTGCCCTGGTCGGCATCAGCGCCAAGTCCTCGGTGAGCGATCGCATCGCCGGGCTCAAGCTCGGCGCCGACGATTATGTCGCGAAGCCGTTCGCGCTCGAGGAGCTGATGGCGCGGGTGGAGGCGGTCATCCGGAGGCATCGCGGCAACGGGGGCTCACGGCTGGCGGTCGGCGACGTCTCGCTCGACCTGAGCGAGGGCACCGCTGAGCGCGACGGCAGGGCGCTGGGGCTGACGGGCATCGAGTTCCGGATCCTGGCGGCGCTGATGCGCAACCGGGGTCGCCTGGTCACATATGCACAGCTGGCGGAAGCGGTCTGGGCACAGGACGCCGGCCCGGAGTCGAACTCGCTCGAGGTGCATGTCTCGCGCATTCGACAGAAGCTGGAGGCAGGGGGTGAGCCACGGCTCGTACACACCGTTCGTGGGATCGGTTACAGGTTCACCCCGGAGGACTGAAATGAGGCTCAGCAGGATTTTGCCGGCGGTGATGATCGCCGCCACTTTGTCGTTGGCCGGCGAGGTGACCGCCTCGGCGCATGTCGTGTTTTGCATGTACGACCCGCCCATCCAGGTGGTCACACCTGGAGGTCATTACCTGAGCGTGAACAACACCATCTACCTGCCTCCAAACGAGCGTCACGTCGCTGCTCACTTTGCCGCGACCGCAACGACTTCCGCCGACGGGCACGGCGGGACCCTGATCACCGTTCACGTCCAGGTGGCGTCGGGGGTGTCATCCGCCCACGTGGTTTCGAGCGTGCAGCGGTTCCAGGTCTCCTCAATCGGAGGTGGGGCCGGCGGTACCGTCGTCTCGCTGGACCTCGACGTGCCCTCCGCCTGAGGGCGGATTGACACCGCCGAAGTTCGCCGCGCTCAGCACACCGCTGCGCGCGGTGCTCGTCGGCATTCCCGCCCTCGGCGTCGGGCTGGCCGCGGTCGCGGCGCGCGGAGGATTCGCGGCGGCTGACCCGTGGCGCTGGACTCTCATCCCTGCGTGCGTGGCCGCGATCGTCCTGACCGAGCGATACCCGGTCAAGATCGCGCCGGAGCAGAAGGTCAACCTGGGGGCTCTGCCCGCGCTCATCGCGGTCCTCTTGCTGCCCCCGGGGGTCGGTCCGGCCACCGCGGCGGTGGGGGTCCTGGCGGGAAACCTGCTTGTGCGGCGGACCTGGTGGGAGAGCATGTTCAACGCGGGCGACGTGCTGGTGGCAGGGGCCGTAGCCGCCTCCATCGGGACCGTGCCCCGCGACGTTGACGCGCTCCAGGACATTCGCGTCGTCGCGGCTGCCCTCGCCTACATCGCCGTGAATCTCCTCCTGGCCGCCCTGCCGGCCGCGATCCACACCGGCCGGCGCTACCTGTCGTTGCTCCGCCCGACGGCTTCGGCTTCCTGGACCGCCTCGGTGACGCTGGCCGCCTGCGCGGTGAGCGTCGCGCTGCTCGCGGTGGAAGCGCCGGTGGCGGCGCCACTGCCGCTCATCGTGCTGCCGCTCATCTACCGCATGAACCGCGCCATCCAGGCTCAGGGCATTGCCAACGAGCAGCTTGCGGGCGTGCTGGCCGCGCAGCGCAGGTTCCTGACCGACGTCTCGCACCAGGTGGCGACGCCGCTGGCGACGATCATGACCAACCTGTCGATCCTACGGCGCGCGCGCCGCGGCACCGGGGCCACGCAGGAGGCGATCGCCGACAGCGTCGCCGAGGCCGAGCGAATGAAAAGGATGCTGGCGCGCTTGCGCGCGCTTGCGCACGCAGACGAGGACGTGCCCCTGCGCCGCGAGCTGGTCGACCTCGCCGAGCTGACCGCCGATGTCGTGCACGCGTACGCGGCGCAGGCCGGAACGTCAGGGGTCGGCTTCGTCACCGAGGTGCGCGCGCCGGCTCGCATCAGCGCCGACAAGGACCTGCTGCGCGAGGCGGTCGCGAACCTGGTCGACAACGCCGTTCGTGTGAGCCCGCCGGGAGAGGCGGTGACGCTTCGTGTTCAGGCCGGCCAGGCGGGGCCGTCGATCGACGTTATCGACCGCGGCCCGGGCATCGATGACGACCGCCTCAAGACGCTCTTCGACCGCTTCCAGCGCAGCGACTCGGGCAGCGGCCTCGGTCTGGCGATCGCCCGCCGCGTCGTCGAGCGACATGGCGGCACGATCCGGGTGCAGACCTCACGAGGCGAAGGCAGCACGTTCACGATCCAGCTACCGCATTAGGCCTCCGTGTCTTGCAGACAGGGGTGCTTTGACCGACAACCGAATGTGGGTCGGAGGGAACGCTTAAAGGCGAGAGCGACTGAACTCGCTCCGTGAAGCGCCTTAGAGTTCTGTGCCGATGGCGATAATCGTGTGCCCGCAACCGGTGGCGGCCGAGATCGGGCTCGAGGTCATGCGCCGCGGCGGCAACGCCATCGATGCGGCGGTCACATGCGCCTTCGTCCAGGGCGTCATCGATCCTCAGATGTGCGGCATCGGCGGCTGCGGCGTGATGCTCGTGCACAGCCCAAAGCACGGCGACGCGCTTCTCGAGTTCTACGCGACGGCGGGCAGTCGAGCCCGTGAAGACCAGTGGGAGCGCATCTTCCTGCGCCAGGCGGCGGATCGTTACGGCTACGTGCTGGATGGTTGGGTCAACGACGTCGGCTACCAGTCGGTGGGCGTCCCGGGAACTGTGGCCGGGCTGCATGAGGCGCTGACCCGGTACGGCACGATCACGTGGGCGCAAGCCATCGAGCCCGCGATCCCTCTCGCTCGAGACGGTTTTCCGGTGACGGGATACATGCACGGCTACTGGACGACCGATTACGGCCCCGATGTCGTGCCCAACCTCGAGCGCATCCAGGCCACGCCGGCGGCGAAGGCGATCTACACGCGCGACGGCACCCTGTTCGCGATCGGAGACGAGTTCGTGCAAGCAGACCTCGCGCGGACCCTGGAACAGCTCGCCAACGAAGGGCCGGATGCGTTCTACCGCGGCCAGATCGGCGAGCAGATCGTGGAGGACTTCGAGGCCAACGGCGGGTTCATCACTCGTGAAGACCTGGCGGGCTATCGCGTCAACGTGACCGAGCCACTGCGCGGGACATATCGCGGGCTGTCCGTCGTCACCGCCGGCCCGCCATCGGCCGGTGTCACGCTGCTCCAGATGCTCAACTACCTCGAAGGCTATGACGTTGGGGCCCACGGGTGGCCGAGCACCGAAGCCGCACGCCTGCTCGTCGAGGCGATGGCGTGGGCGGTGGCTGACCGCGAGCTGCACGTTGCCGACCCGCATTTCGTCGACGTTCCGACCGGTGCCCTGAGCGACAAGGGCTACGCCGCCAAGGCCCGCCAGGTGGCTGCGGTTGAGGTGGGGACGGTCCACGATCGGCCGGACACCACCCAGGTGTGCGTGGTCGATGACTCTGGCAACGCCGTCTCGCTCACGCACACGCTCGGTTCGGCGAGCGGGGTGGTCACCCCCGGGCTCGGTTTTGGCTACAACGACTACATGAACTGCTTCGACCCGCGCCCTGGCCAACCCAACTCGATTCGTCCGGGCAAGACGCGCGCAACGAGCATGACGCCTACGCTCGTCTTCGATGGCGACCGCCTGCGTGCGTGCATCGGGGCGCCGGGCGGGACGAAGATCGTGACGGCGATCCTGCAGGTGCTGGTCAACGTCCTCGACCACGCCATGACCCCGGTCGAGGCGGTGAGCGCTCCGCGGGTCGATTGCCAGGGCGACGTGGTGCAGGTCGAAGGCCGCATCCCGCTGGCGGTCAGCCGCGGGCTGGAGGCGCGGGGTTACAAGGTCAACCGTCGGACGCTGAGCTACGACTCCTACTTCGCGCGGCCTCAGGTGATCGCAGGCGAGAGGGACGGCTTCCTGCACGGCGCCTCGGACCCGCGCAAGGATGGCGGGACGGCGCTGGATACCGAGACCGAATGAGGTTCAAAGACAGGGTCGCGCTGATCACGGGTGGCGGGCGTGGGATCGGCGCCGCCACGGCGCGACTCCTTGCCGCCGAGGGCGCCAAAGTCGCGGTGTCCGACCTCGACGAAGTGCCGGCTCGCGAGGTGGCCGACCCGATCGGGGGCCTTGCGATTGCCTGCGACGTGAGTGCGCGGACGGATGTGGAGGCGATGGTCGACCGGACGGTCAAAGAGCTCGGAGGGCTCGACATCCTGGTGACGTGCGCGGGGATCATCCGCGACAACCTGCTGTTCAAGATGACCGACGAGGACTGGGATGTCGTCATCGACACGCATCTCAAAGGCACATTCCTGTGTGCTCGAGCGGTACAGAAGGTGATGGTCGACAGGAAGTACGGAAAGATGGTGTTTCTCTCCTCGACGTCCGCGTTGGGCAACCGCGGCCAGGCCAACTACTCCGCCGCGAAGGCCGGCCTGCAGGGGATGGCGCGCACACTTGCCATCGAGCTCGGGCCGTTCAACATCAACGTGAACGCGGTGGCCCCCGGCTTCGTGGAGACGCGCATGACTCGCGCCACCGCGGAGCGGATGGGCATGGACTTCGAGACGTTCAAGCTCGGGGCTGCCTCGCAGATCCCCCTTCGGCGCATCGGCCAGCCCGAGGACATCGCGAGCGTGATCGCATTTCTATGCAGCGACGAATCCAGCTTTGTTTCAGGGCAGACGATCTACGTGCGCGGAGGCCCCTAGCGCCGATCTCACCTCGATCGGCCCCAAGCAAGCTTGGAGTGCAGTCGAGCGTTGTACCGCCCATGAGGCTGGGGCCTGGATTGATCGCGAAACGGCGGCGCTCTGCATTGGCCGTCCGAACCTTCGTTCGATCTCGTGTCAAAAACCGCGCCACCGCTACGCTCGAGCTGAGATCACCCGCCGAAGGCGAACTTGCGTTCGAGCGTGCCCGTGTATTGCCGGACCTGGTTGACGGCCTTGGCGGGGGTCTGTTACGTTGACCGCCGTTCTCTGGGGATCGGTCCAGCCCGCGGACCGAGTTCACAACGATCGCAACGTTTAGGGGTAGACATTTGCGAGTCCATCGATATCTGACACATGCTGTCGTGCTTGCGATAGCTGTGGCCATTTCGTCTTACGCATCGATGGACCGCCACGTCCCCGCTTATCTGACATCTCGACTCGGCACCGTGAACGCCGAAGCGGTGGTGGCGGGGGAAGGCGGCATGGCGGGTGATGTCACTCTCGGCCGCTACAGCACGATCATCAAGCCGGTGGCGATCCCCACGGCAGCGCCGGTCAGTCATCAACCCTTCACCTACACCGTGCGGCCAGGAGACTCACTGGGCTCGATCGCGGCGAAGTTCCACGTGACCGTGAACCAGATCCGCTGGTCCAACTCAAACCTTTACTCGGTTGATGCCGTCGCCACCGGCGACCAGCTCGTGATTCCGCCTATCCCGGGCGTCGTGGTCACCGTCAAGGCAAGCGACACGCTCGACGCTCTCGGCGTCAAGTACCAGGTCGACCCGCAGGTCATCTACGACTTCAACCGGCTGCGCACCCCGCAGCTCGTGGCCGGATCGGCGCTGGTCATCCCCAACGGCGTCGGTGGCGCCTTCCCGCCGCCGCCGTCGGTGTACCAGCAGCTGATGCGCTCCGGCATTCACAGCGCATACCAGGTGACGGTGCTCAACTGCTGCCTCGGCCCGTACACCGGTCCCCCGCAGAACAGCTTCCCGCGAGGGTGGTGCACCTACTACGTCGCGACCAAGCGCCTGGTGACCTGGACCGGCGACGCGGGCTTCTGGTACCAGAACGCCGCGGCCAAAGGCTACGCGGTTGGATCCACACCCAAGCCGGGCGCGATCATGGTCACCTGGGAGAGCTGGGCCGGCCATGTGGCGTACGTCGAGTCGGTCAATGCCGACGGATCGTGGGTCGTGACTGAGATGAACTGGGTCGCGTTCGGAGTCATCGACCAGCGCGTGATCAAGCCTGGCCAGCTCCGCGGCGCACTGGTGGGGTTCATCTACTAGACCGTCGCGGCGGCGCTCGGTTCGACGGTTCTCGTAGCCCATTCGGCTTCCATGAAATCCGTGTCCGGCTTGACTGTCCGCAGCCCGGTGGCGGCGATGATCGCGGCCACGACCAGCAGGGTCGGCGACGTGATCAGCAGGGCGACCTGAAGGTTGTGGATCTGATCCGAGATCCAGCCCACGTCGAAGGTGGAGTGCGAGTCGCCGAAGACGTGTGAGACGAACAGGAGCAGCGTGACGCTGCTCGCGCGCAACGCCGGGGACACCACGTTCTGCGAGACCGCCGTAAACGGGCCCGATTGCAGGTACAGCGCGATCACGGTGATGAGGAAGGCCGGCACGAAAACCGGCACCGGCCCGATGTTGAGCGGCGCGATCAGCGCGATCGTGATGAAGACGGCGCCGATAAGAAAGCCGGCGATGCCGACCTCGAGGTGCGCGGCCGGGCGCGTCTTCGCCAGGCGATCCGCGATCCAGCCCCCGGCAAGCGTACCGATGAGTCCGCCGGCCACCAGGACGCCACCAGAGAGCAGGCCCGCGCCAGTGATTGACATGTCGAATCGCCGGTGAAGGACGGTTGGAAGCCAGAATGCATTGGACGCGAGCACGAAATAGAGGACGGTCTGCGACAGGACCGCGGCGCGCAGTGTCGGAATTCGCATCAGGTTGAGGAAGGTTCGGGCCGAAGCGTCGGTCGTGCGCCTGACGGCAACTCCGACCTTCTCCATGCTTCCCCGCAGCGGCTCGCGCAATGTGAAGGCGAGAAACGCCAGGATCAGCCCAGGCAGCGCGGCAATGTAGAAGGCGCTGCGCCAGCCGAAATGGTCGGCGACGAACCCGCCGCCGGCGTACGCCACGGCGATGCCGAAAACGCTGCCGGCGCCCCAGATCGACATGACGCGCCCGCGCTGCTCCTTGGGAAAGTAGTCCGAGACAAGGGAGGTGCCGGCCGGGTAGTAGCTGGCCTCACCGATCCCCACCGCCGCCCGGCTGAGAAACAGATGGACGTAGTTGGCCGCCAGCCCCGAGAAGAGCGTGGCGAAGCTCCAGATGGTCACCCCGACCCCGATCACAGTTCGGCGCACCCCGCGATCGCCCCAGTAGCCAAAGGGAAGGGCGGCGATCGCGTAGACGAGGAGGAAGGCGGTGGCCAGGAGCCCGATCTGCGCGTCGCTTAAATTGAACTCTGTCTTGATGGGCGTCACGAGGGCGGCGCCCACGTAGCGATCGAGGTAGTTCAGGAAGTTGATGCCGATCATCACCGCGAGGACGTAGCGGGCGTAGCCTCGCGACACGGCGCCATTCTATGGTTCGGGCGCCGCCCTCGGAACGGGTAGCATTTACGTCAGCCTTCGCCCGTTTCGGCGGGCTCATGTGGGTCGGCTGGGCATTGGCGAGCTCAAGTGGCTGTAAACCACCCGCGAAAGCTGTGGGGGTTCAAATCCCTCCCGGCCCACCAGCCCATCAAACGCGTTGCGCTGCCGCCGGCGATGTCGCGTCTCCGATGACGGTCGCCTCCACGCCCCCGACAGATCGCGTCCTACGCCTACAGCGCCGGCGGTCGAATGTTCTGGTTGAGGTGGAGCGCATTCTCGGGATCGTATCGGCGCTTGAGGTCGACCAGCCTCGCGAGCTTGGCCGCGGGATATGCCCGGCGCACGCCGTCCTGACCTTCGTCGGCCAGGGCATTGACGTAGACCCCGTTCGCGTATGGCTCCAGGGCCGCGCCATAGGCCCGAGCGGCGGAGACGCGTTCGCCATCCTCCTCCGGATCCACCCACGTCGTCCCGCAACCAAACTCGACGAGCGTTCGGCGATGGCTGAACGCGGCATCGTCGTCTCCGATATCGGCGATCGCCCCACCGTACGCCTGGAATCCGCCGTTCGGGACGCGGGGCCAGTCGGGATCGGCCCGGTTTGCAGGTAGGCCGCGTGCCAGGAAGGCGTCGATCGCATCGTCGCTGAGCTCCGTCAGGTAGTGCCCTTTGGAATAGCGGCGGCGGCCATGGCCGTTCGGGTCGTCGCTCATGCACTGAAGCTCTTCGTAGCTCATCTCCCTGACGCTCTTGGTCGCGGGCGTGCCGAGCTCGCGGATCGTTGAGAGATACCTGAGGCCTTCGTCGACATCGCCGACCCAGACGTAGCCGACGCTGACAATGGGCCGATCTCCGGCCGTCGTCGCGCTAGCGGTCAAGGTCGCTGCCCGGGGTGCGTCGGGCAGCAGCTCCCGCCAGCCGCGCAGCGCGTCGCGGGCATGACCGCGATCGAAGACGAGGTCCACGACGAGCGCGCGCCCGCTGATCGGGTGGAGGCGAAACTCGAACTCGGTCACGATGCCGAAGTTACCCCCGCCCCCGCGAAGGCCCCAGAACAGATCCGGGTTCTCCGATTCAGATGCGCTCACGATGCGTCCGTCGGCGGTCACGACGGTGTACGCGTCCACGTTGTCGCAGGAGAGTCCGAATTGTCGGGCAAGCCAGCCCATTCCGCCGCCAAGGCTCAGCCCGCCGACACCTGTGTGAGAGACGTTGCCTGCAGTCGTGGCGAGGCCCTGCTCCTGGGCCGCCCGGTCAAGGTTTCGAAGGAGTGAGCCGCCGCCAACCCATGCTTTGCGCTCAACCGGGTCGACGCGAACGGCGCTCATGGGGGACAGGTCGATCATGATTCCGCCGTCTGGCACGGACAGGCCGAGCACGCTGTGGCCGCCACACTTCACGGCGATCTCGAGGTCGGACTCACGTGCCAAACGCACAGCTGCAACCACGCTTTCGGGGGACGTGCAGCGAACGATGGCGGCCGGGCGCCTGTCGACCATGCCGTTCCACACGGCCCGGCTCGGGTCATACGCGTCGTCGCCAGGCAGGATGAGCTCGTCTCCGAACTCGCGGATCCTGGTTACGGCAGCCATCTCGTGCCTCCTTGGTCCACCCGAACTCGGGATGGTTCAAAGCTAATGACTGGGAATGGGCCGTCGATTCATCGCTCGAGCGGATGCCGGATGCCGGATGGAAGCGGGCCCATGGATCGAGCTGATCTCGGACTTTGGATTCGAGCGCGTTTGACCGTCCGGGAGACGGTCTGTTACGGTTTGGCCCACTTTCGCGCCCGAGGCGCGAAAAGGAGACGTCTGGGGGTAGGCGTTTGCGTATCAACCGCTACATGACCCATGCCGTGGTGCTGCTGATCGCGGCGGTCGTGTCGAGTTACAACTTCTCGACCTACTTGAACCCGACGAACGGCCCGATCGCCGCTCGGGCGGCCAACGTCGGCGATGTCTCGATGGGCAGGGACACGACGATCGTCAAGCCAGTATCCATCCCGACCTCGGCGCTACCGAACCGAGTGCCGATGTTCTACACGGTCAAAGCCGGCGACACGCTGGACGGCATCGCGAAAACGCTTGGCGTTCCCCTCAGAGAGATCACCTGGTCGAACCCGGGCTTCCACGTCCCGCTCACAGCGGGGAAGGTTCTCCGCCTTCCTCCGGTCCCTGGCTTCGTGGTCGCGGTCAAGAAGGGCGATTCGCTTACGAGCGTGGCGGCGGCCTACGGCCTGGACCAGGTCACCATCGTCGATTTCAATCACGTCAGCGGCCCGCTCGCGGCCGGATCGCTGCTCGTGATCCCAGTCGACCCTGAGGTCGGTCCGAATCTTTCGTCTGGAGTGCGGGCAGACCCGATCAAGCCAGGCCAGCTGGTGTGCCCGATCGCGGGAGCCAAGATCATCCAGAAATTCGGCCCGACGTCGTTCCAGCTGGAGCCTGCCTACGACGGCTACCTGCACTTCCACACCGGGGTCGACATCATCGCGACGTACGGCACTCCAATCACAGCAGCCGCCGGCGGAGTCGTGACCGCGGTGGGACCCGCGGGTGACTTCGGCATTCGCGTCGAGGTGACCGACAGCTATGGGCTGGTCGAGATCTACGCCCACATGTCCGTAGTCTCCGTCGCTGCCGGCCAGCTCGTGCAGCAGGGCGACAAAGTCGGTCTGGTCGGCAGCACCGGGCTTTCGATTGGATCGCACCTCCATCTGCAGTTCGAGATTGGCGGTGTGCCCACCGACCCGATGCCCCTCACCGGCTGCGCCGCCTGACAGACGCGTTAGGGAACTGACCCGACGCGCTCGGCCGCGGCTGCGAAGTCGTGGTAGGTCATCGTGGCGGAGGCGTCGTGCCACAGCTTTTCGCCGACGACCGGCATGGCGGCACTCACGCGATCGAAGGCATCCTGGCTCGAGGCATCGCCCCAGAAAGCGAACATCGAACCCTGAAGCCGCGGATCACCGGGGGGCAGGTTCAGGGCCTGGTTGTCGCGACTGAAGATGCGGGGTTCCCAGCTCTCGTAGAGATTCCGTGCGTCGATGTGATCGGCAAACCATGGGGACCTGGGGGTGACGATGTAAAGAAACTCCGAGCTGGCATTGATGACTGGAAAGCCGAGCTGGTCCATGGCCGTCGGGTTGGACCAACTCGTGTCCCATTCCTGAAGCGTGATGTCTGAGCGGATGGGAATGCTGCCCGACTCTCGCGACAGGCTGCCCCACATCCGCACGGATTTACCGCCCTGCCTGAGGAGACCGTCGAGGAAGTTGACATAGCTTCGATAACGATCGCCATCCGCGGGGTCGTATTCATCGGCCCCAATCGCGACGCGCGGGCCCGTGAACCACGGCAGGAACGTGCTCCACACAGACGCCATGAACGAGTAGGTCAGAGGATTGGCGAGCTCGAGGAAATTTGCGTTCTCTGGATTCGCGAGATCAGGGCGGTAGCGCGTCAGCGCTGCGGCGTGGCCTGGGCTGTCGATCTCAGGCGTGATGGTGATGCCGCGCACCGAGGCGTACGCCTCGAGATCCTCGAACTCGGATTCCGTGTAGGAACCATCCTTCGCGGCGAGGCCAGGGTATGCCGGACTGTTGAGGCGAAACCCTCCGTTGTCGTTGAGCTCGATTTGAAAATCGTTGAACTTGTAAAAGGCCAGGTACCTGATGTACCGCTTCAGCAGGCCGATGGGAACGAACTGGGACGAAACGTCGAGCATGAAGCCGCGCTCCGGATACTGCGGAAAGTCCCGGCCGCGACCACGCGGCAAGGAGCGCGAACGGCCGGCCATGAGCATCTGCAGCAGGCTGCGGCTGCCATAGATGATGCCGGCGGGGGTGTGGGCTCGGATGGTCACGGCAGCGCCAACCTCGAGCAGGTAGCCCTCGGCCCCGATCGCACCGTCGTCGGTGTGAAGCGTCAAGAACAGATCACCGGGCAGCGCTGACGCGCCCTGCGCGATTTCGGGCCGTGTGGCTGTCAACGAGGCCAGGTCCTGCCGGACAACGTCAGCGGTCGGGATCAGCGCCTCTGCATCGGATGAATCGACGACGATGCGCGCGCGATCTTGAAACCGGAAATATCCCTCGTAGCCATGCCATTCGCGCAGCGTCGGCACGACCGCGAGCTGGGGATTGAAATCAGCGCCTGCCGGAGCATCAAGTTGTAGAGCGATGATCGAGACACCAAGCGCGATCAACGTCAGCACACGAGCGATCAACACTGAGCGCACGTTTCAATGCTATTTCCTGATACGTCTAGCCGCGACTGGGGTGCAACTGGTCGGCAGCCGATGAGTTTGGCGGCCTCTATCGTCTAAACGAAGGGACGCATTCAACGTGAACAGGAGGCCCACATGAGGCTGGTAGCAACCGAGTACATCTCACTCGATGGAGTTTTCGAAGAGCCCGGTCACTGGTCCGGCCCCTGGTTTGACGACGAGGCCGGCCAGTTCAAATGGGACGAGCTGAAGGCCAGCGACGCGCAGCTGCTTGGCCGCAAGACGTACGAGGGTTTCGCGGCCGCCTGGCCGACAATGCCAGGCACGGGCGAGTTCGGCGAAAAGATGAACACCATGCCCAAGTTCGTGGTGTCATCGACGCTCGAAAAGGCTGACTGGGCGGGTTCGAAGCTCATCAAGAAGAACGCGATGGAAGAGATTCGCAAGCTCAAGGAGGAGCCGGGCAAGGACCTCCTGCTCGCCGGCAGCGGCCAGCTCTTCAACGCCCTCATGAAAGACAACCTCATTGACCTGTATCGGTTCATGCTGCACCCGGTCGTCCTTGGCAAGGGCATGCGCCTCTTCCCGGAGGGAGACAGGCGAGCGCTCGAACTGACCCAGACGAAGCGCTTCGGCAAGGGCATCGTCATCCTCGAATACGTTCCCGCCAAAGAGCAGTAGGGGCCATCGTCTCTACAATCTGTCTAGTGCACCAATCGTCGATTTCGGCCGCGCCCGCATTTGGCGAGCTGGAGCCGCATCGGGCGGAGCTGACCGCCTACTGCTACCGGATGCTGGGCTCGCCCTTCGACGCCGAGGACGCGGTCCAGGACGCCTTCATGCGGGCTTGGCGAAGCCGCGACCGCTTCGAGGGCCGGGCGGCCATGCGCTCGTGGCTGTACAGGATCGCGACGAATGTATGCCTGGACATGATCAAGGGCCGAGACCGCCGCGTCCGGGCAATGGATCTCGGACCCGCGGTCGAACCGGTGGAGTCCAACCTCAACGTCAGGTCCGACAAGACCTGGATCGAGCCCATCCCGGAAAACCTGATCGCGCCGGAACGAGATCCGGCCGACCTGGCCGTCGAACGCGAATCCATCCGCCTGGCGTTCGTCGCCGCGCTGCAGCAGCTGCCGGCGCGCCAGCGTGCGGTGCTCATCCTGCGCGAGGTCCTTCGCTGGGAGGCCTCCGAGGTCGGCGAGCTGCTGGACACGTCGGTGGCGTCCGTCAACAGCGCCCTCCAGCGGGCCCGGGCCACACTGGCCGCGTCCAAGGTGACGTCGACCGATCCACTGCCGCCGCTGAGCGATGCAGACCGAGCCATGCTCGAGCGCTACGTCGCGGCTTTCGAGCGATACGACATCAATGCGCTGACCTCGCTGATACGTGAGGACGCCACCCAGTCCATGCCGCCCTACGACATGTGGCTCAGCGGCCGTGACGACGTCATGGCCTGGTGGTTCGGGCCCGGCATCGGCTGCCGCGGCTCGCGCGTGATCCCGACGATCAGCGCAAACGGGATGCCGGCGTTCGCTCAGTACAAGCCGAGCCCGAACGGCGGCTTCGACCCATGGGCGATTCAGGTGCTCGAGCTATCCGGCGGCCGGATCGCCGAGTTCACCTTCTTCCTCGACACCGAGCGGATGTTCCCGCTGTTCGGCATGCCGCTGCACCTCGACTCGTAGGACGTCGGCCAGCCCCGCAAAGTCGATCAAATCAAGCAGGCCCGGGCCCGCGTTCGTCAGCTCGAGCTCACAGTCGCAGCGATGCGCGGCCACGCACAGGCGGGCAAGGTGATCTACCGTGCCGGCCGTTGGCGCACTGAATGGACCGCAGTCCAGGACGATCCGGCCAGACCTCATCATTGATTTAGACGGCACCGGCGCTCGAAACTAATCGGGGTTTCACCTCCCCACTCGTGGGGAGGTCGGTCGCGCAAAGCGCGACCGGGTGGGGAGACCCATCCCACCGATGAGTTTCAACGAAAGTCGTCGTCTAAACCAGCATGAAGAACTCACGCTGGCTCTCGCTGATGATCCTGTGCACGGGTTTCCTGTTGATCGTCGTCGACATGACGATCGTCAACGTCTCCCTGCCCTCGATTCAGCGCGACCTTGGCTTCTCCCAATCAGGGCTCGCGTGGGTCATCAACGCGTACCTGATCGCGTTCGGCGGCCTCCTGCTGCTGGCGGGCCGGCTGGGCGACCTGTTCGGCCGCAAGCGCGTCTACCTGATCGGTCTTGGCATCTTCACGGGCGCATCTGTGCTGTGCGGCCTCTCTATGAGCCAGCCGATGCTGATCGCAGCGCGCTTCATCCAGGGGATCGGCGGCGCGGTCAGCTCCGCGGTCATCCTCGCGATGATCGTGACGCTCTTTCCGAAGCCTGACGAGGAGGCGAAGGCGTTTGGCGTCTTCAGCTTCGTCGCCTCGGCTGGAGCTGCGATTGGACTCCTCGCCGGCGGACTGATCACCCAGGCCGTCAGCTGGCACTGGATCTTCTTCGTCAACGTGCCCATCGGAGGCGTCACGGCCGTCCTGTCGGCCCGGCTCCTGGCATCCGATCGAGGAATTGGAATCGGCCGGGGAGCGGACGTCCTCGGTGCGCTCCTTGTCACCGTGGCCCTCATGCTCAGCGTGTACACGATCGTCGAGTCGTCGAGCTACGGGCTCGGCTCGCTCCACACCATCGGTTTCGGCGCGGTGGCCCTGGCCCTGCTCGCGGCCTTCTTCGTCCGCCAGGCGCGTGGACGCAACCCCATCCTTCCGCTGCGGGTGTTCGCCTCGCGCAACCTCTCCACCGCCAACGTCGTGCAGGCGCTCATGTCGTGCGCCTTCCTCGGCTTCTTTTTCCTGGGGTCGCTCGACCTCGAGCGCGTGCTGGGCTACGGCCCCCTGGCGATCGGGCTCGCGTTTCTTCCCGTCGCCGCGGTGATGGGGCTGTTCTCGATCCGCTTCTCGGCGCAGCTGATCAACCGGTTTGGTCCGCTCGCCGTGATGGTTTCCGGTCAGGTCGTCGCCGCGATCGCGCTGGCGATGCTCGGCTTCGGGCCCACGAATGCCGGCTACGCCCTTCAGCTGATGGTGCCCCTGGCACTCCTCGGCCTCGGTGGCGGCCTGACCTTCCCGGCGCTAACAATCATCGCCATGTCCGACACCCAACCGAGCGACGCAGGGTTGGCGTCCGGGATCCTCAACACGGCCGGCCAGGTCGGCGGCGCACTCGGTCTCGCGGTGCTCGCCACCATGGCCGGTGCGCGCACAACAAACCTCCTTCACGACGGCGCTGACGGCGCCGCTGCGCTCGCGGGCGGCTACCACCTCGCCTGGCTTGTCTGTGCCGGCGCTGTCGTGGTGACGCTCGCGCTGACTGTGCTGGTCCTGCGTAGGCGCAGCACCGTGGATATGCAGGACGATTGTCTCGACTGCGAGGCGGTGGCGTAGAAAGGTCGCCGTTGCGCTCGCGCCAGTGAGGTAACCCGACCCACATATACTCGCCGGCGATGATCGATGACCCGGTCCTCATCGAGGATTGGCACCCGGTGGCGCGCGTCGAAGACCTAGCCGGCGGCGGGCCCATCGCAGCCCGCCTGCTCGGTGAGGACATCGTCCTGTGGCGTTCCGGCGAGCAGTTCTTCGCGTGGCGTGACCTGTGCGTCCATCGCGGCACCCGGCTTTCGCTCGGCCGCGTGGTCGACGGCGTTCGCCTGGAATGCCCATATCACGGCTGGACCTACGCCACGGACGGACGGTGCGTGCTCATGCCCGCCCACCCCGAACAGGCTCCGCCCGCGAAGGCATGCGTTGTCACTTATCGCGCGGCGGCCGCCCACGGCGTCGTCTGGGTCACGCTCGGCGGCGGCGCCGAGAAGATCCCGACGTTCGGCCTGCTCGAGGACCCAACGCACCGCGTGCTGCTGGCAGGACCGTACCGAGTCAAGGCCAGCGGGCCGCGGATCGTCGAGAACTTCCTCGATGTCGGTCATTTCCCTTTCGTGCACGAAGGGATCCTCGGCGACCGGGCGCGGCCGGAGATCGAGGACTACACAGCGACGATCGAGGCCGGCGGTGTCATTGCGGAGGGAGTGAAGGTTTTTCAGCCCGACCCGTACGGGACCGGCGAGGGTTCGGTGGTGACCTACACGTACCGCGTCCACCGGCCGCTTACTGCGTCGTTCGTGAAGCACGGCGAGCACTCGTTCGGAATGCTTCTGTCGGTGACGCCGCACGACGCGGTCGACAGCACCGCGTGGATGTGGATGGCGATGAACTACGAGCCGACCTCGCCGATGGTCGAGTTCCAGGATCGGATCTTCGCCCAGGACTGGCCGATCCTCGAGTCCCAGCGGCCCGAGCTGCTCCCGCTGGACCTGCAGGCGGAGCTGCACCTGCGCAGCGACCGGACTGCGATCGCCTACCGCCGCTGGCTGCGCGAGCTTGGCGTGCGCACCGGCGCGGGTTAGGGTCTGCAGTCCGGCTATGCAAAGAACGGCGTTAAGTTCGACTTGGGGCCAGGTTATCGACCAACGTCTGAACCCGAGCGTCGATCTCGTCGCGGATCCGGCGCACCGTGTCGATGTCCTTGCCGGCAGGGTCTTCGAGATCCCAGTCTTCGTATCGCTTGCCCGGGTAGATCGGACACGAATCGCCGCAGCCCATGGTGATGACGACGTCCGCCTCGCGGACGAAGGCGTCGGCGAGAAGTTTCGGAACTTCGCGGCTGATGTCGAGGCCGACCTCTTTCATCGCCTCGACCACGCGCGGGTTGAGCTGATTCGCAGGCTCGCTGCCGGCCGAACGCACGGACACCCTACCTGCCGCGCGCTTGGTGAGAAGGGCGGCCGCCATCTGGCTCCGCCCGGCGTTGTGGACGCATACGAACAGGACTTCGGGAATGTCTTTGCTGATGGTTGCCCTCGCTCACATCCTCAAACCACCGTTGGGTCAAAATCAATCCCATGCAGGAGAGAAGCGAGGAGCAGATCATCAGCCGCCTCCTGGAGCTGGAGAACAGCGGCCAGGCCGAGCGTCGCGCGGAGCTGAGCGGCGAGCGCTACATCGCCCTCATCCAGGATCCGGAAACCAGGGGCGGGTACATCCTCCAGCACGGCTTCGACGAAACCGAGGGAGCCGAAGTGCCGGCTGGGACGGAGTTCTGGGACTACGAGACCTGGGACGAGGCCCGTCAGGCTTTCGAGCAGCTCCTACGCGAGGCCAGGGAGGCGGGCGAGCTGGTCGAGGACGATTCCACGGAGGGCATTGGAGACTCCGAGACCGGCGGCGCCGAGGTCCGCGACCGGTATTCGGCCAGCGATGAGGACCCCCTCGTCGCGGGAGACGAGCGCCAGGACACGATCGCGGAGGACGCGGACTCGGAAGACGCCGTCGAAAAGGAATGACGCCGGCGTCAAACGGGTAGACTGTCTACGTCGGCACTTGCCGGCCCGCTCGCTCGGGTCCTCTCTCCCGTCAAACTGACGGTGTCCTGATCGTCGCGCCAAATACGACCTCGGAGAGGATCAGGAGAAAGCGTTGCAGTCATTCGCAGACGCGGGCGTAAGCCCGCATACTCTGGCGGCTCTGGCCGCCCTTGGCATCACTGAACCGGTGCCCGTTCAAGCGCAAGCCATCCCGCTTATCAATCAAGGTCGGGACGTCGTCATCGAGGCCCCGACCGGGTCTGGCAAGACCCTTGCGTTCCTCATCCCGATGATCGAGCACCTACCGCGCCGCGGCGCCGGGCCGAAAGCCCTCATCGTCACCCCCACCCGGGAGCTTGCGCTCCAGGTCGAGAAGGTGCTCCGATCGATGGCGACCGGCCTCAGCTCGGCGGTGCTCTACGGCGGCGTCGGTTACGCCACCCAGCGGGTCGCGCTGAAGAAGGGTGTCGATGTCGTGGTGGGCACGCCAGGCCGCATCCTCGACCTGGTATCGCAGGGCAAGGTTTCGCTGTCACGCGTCGAGTACCTCGTGCTCGACGAGGCTGACGAGATGCTGGACGCCGGATTTGCGCCCGCGGTCGAGAAGCTGCTCGGCCTCACATACGAGCCGCAAACCGTCCTCGCGTCGGCGACCATGCCGACGTGGGTCACCAACATGATCGAGAAGCACACGCACGACCACGCCGAGGTCCGCGTCGAGAGCGACAAGGAAGCTGATCTCGAGCACGGGCTTCTCCGCGTCCCCCGCGAGCACAAGCTGCAGACGCTCAGCCGCGTCCTGCGGCGCCATGGCGGCACCGCGATCGTCTTCGGCCGCACCAAGCACGGAGTCAAGAAGCTCAACAGCAACCTCCGCCAGCTCGGCCACAACTCTGTCGAGCTCCAGGGCAACCTCTCGCAGGCCATCCGCGATCGGACCATGGCCTCGTTCCGCGACGGCCGCAGCCAGGTCCTGGTCGCGACGAACGTGGCGGCGCGCGGGATCGACGTCGACAACGTCGGCCTGGTCGTCAACTTCGAGCTGCCCGATTCTGCCCAGTGGCTGACGCACAGGGTCGGCCGCACCGCTCGCATGGGCGTGGCTGGACGCGCGCTCACCTTTGTCACCCCGGAGGACGAGCTGGCCTGGGTCAAGCTCAGCCGGCAGGGCGCTCCCCAGATTCGCGAGCTCAACGCCAGGCTCTTCATCGACGAAGGCAGCTGGCAGTACCAGGAGCACAAGCCGGCTCATATCCCGGCCGCGTTCGCATCCAGGTCAGGGCAGCAGAACCGAAACCGTTTTCGGCGCCGTCCGGCCGGCAATCGAGGTGGCAGATGAAACGGGCCGACGCTTTGCTTGCCGTCAAGACCCCGACTGACGCGCGCGTCGCCCTTCTCGTCGACGATGAAGTAGTCTCACGCGGGGCCCAGCAAACGCGCCTCGAAGGCGAGGGCTACACAGTGTTCGTGGCCGCGAATCAGGCTGATGCGCTGAGTCGCGCCAAGCAGGCGCTGCCGGCGGTCATCTTCGTCCATCTCGTGACCGGCGCGACGGTGCCGCTGATCCAGGCCCTCAGATCCGACGACTCATGCCGGCACATCCCGGTCGTGGTCATCAAGTACCAGGTCCCGGTCCGCGCCGTGCCCGGGCGCGCGAAGCTGCACGCGATCCCGCACGACAGCTGGTAGGTCCTAGCGCCGGGTAGCGGCAGCCGGAACGTGGATCGGCGTCAGCGTTGCCTCGAGCTGCTCGCGGAGGTCTTCGAACCGCGGCGGTAGAACAAGTCGCTCGCCCAGGTGCGCAGGATCTTCGTCGACGGTGAATCCCGGGCCCATCGTGGCGATCTCGAACAGAACGCCGCTCGGCTCGCGGAAGTACACCGACTTGAACCAGAACCGATCGATCACAGGCGTCGGGTGGGCCCCGGCCTCGACTACGCGCCCGCGCCAGGCCACCTGCTCGTCGTCGAGCGACGCCCAGGCCACGTGATGGACGGTCCCCGCGCCGGGATAGCCGTTCTCGGCGGGCGCGTGATCGTAGACGTAGCGGCCGCCACGACTCGAGCCTCGGGCGAGCCATGCCGAGCTTCCTTCGCGCTCGAAACCGAGCGCGCCTTCGAGCAGCTCACGGCTCCGCTCGGGGTCGTGGGTGTAGGCGCGGACCTCTTCGAAGCCCTGGAGCGCGAACTCGGCGGGAATCTCTGGATTCGACGCAGTGAGCGAGGCGTCCGAGGTCTCGACTACGCGGAGCTCCAGGCCCAGGCCTTCAGGGTCCGAGAACTCGAACGAACCAGGCGATCGCTTGCCGGTCCCCAGGCGCCGCTCCCAGAAATCGAGCGCCGCTTCCGAGCCGACGCGCAGGACGATCCGGTGGATCATGCCCTGGCCCGCGCGGCCCGGCGCCGCTCCTGGATATTCGAAGAACGTCAGATCGAAGCCGGGGCTGCCGGCGTCGTCGCCATAGAAAAGGTGGTAGACGGTGGGGTCGTCCTGGTTGACGGTCTTCTTGACCATCCGGAGCCCCAGGACCCCGGCATAGAAATCGACGTTCGCCTGCGCATCGCCGGTGATCGAGCTGACGTGGTGGATGCCTTCGAGTTTCATACGCACAGAAATACCCACCAGGGCCCCATTTCAATTCCAAGGGATACATCCCCAGCAGGTGGGGAGGCAGCTCTCACCTCCCCACTTGTGGGGAGGTCGGCAGCGCCGCATGGCGCTGCCGGGTGGGGGTCTCGCCTTAGGTAATTGCCTTGACCAGCTCCTCCGCCGGCTTCCGCCGTCCCCCTCGGAGCCCACCCTCGGCCGGGTAGCCGAGTGACACGGTCGTCCGCACGGTGCGGCCGGCCGGAAGTCCCAGCAGCCGGGCAGCATCCTTGCGCCCATCGCCTGTCAGCATCCCGATGCTCGAGCCGATGCCGTGCGCGAGGCCGGCCAGCATGATGCGCTCCGAGATCCGGCCCTCGTCGAAGGCGTTGAGCTCGTCCCTGTCCAACAGGCTCACGATCGCAGCGCCTGCCGTCGCGCCGCCGAGATGATGCGCATAGCCAGGCAGCTCGGACAATCGCTTCAGGATCGCGCGATTTTCGATCCAGAGGACCTGAAACGCCTGCTGATTGCTCGCGCTGCCGGACCAGCGGATGACCTCGTGGATGTCGCGAACCGCTTCTGGGGGCAAGGGCTTATCCGCGAACTGGCGCACGGCGCGAAGACTCTTCAGCAGGGAAATGAACTCTCTGGTATGGGTGGTCGTGCTCATACCCCGATCGTAGAACGCGATTCGTCAAACGGCCGGCGACATCAGGTGGTGCTCCTGGGATGCGATGTGGCGGGCGGGGTCCGGCGTGATTGCCTTGCGCGCGGGCGAGCCGTAGTAGTCAGCCTCGGCCGCAGCCCATGATTTCGGTCCCGCGTAGCCGAGGATCCACACGAATCGCTCTTCGCCGTCGACCGTCCACGACCCGACCACCTCGAAGCCATGGCGCCGGCGCAGCGGGGCGATCTTCGCGTCCCATTCCTCGACCCAGTCCTTCATCTCACCAGGCTTGATCGTGTAGATCCGCAGCTGATTCTTCATCGGCCTAGTTTGATCGACGACTGCGGTGCAGCTCCGAGCGCACGCTGCTCTCGGCCACCAGCCTGCCCTTGAACCACACCTTCTCAGGCGGCGGCTGCAGACGGAGCGCCTCCTCCCACGTCGGCACCGGCAGCAGCTGCAGGTCCGCCCGCGCCCCAGGCTTCAACCCGTAATCGGTCAATCGCCACGCGAGGGCCGGCGCCTCGGTCACGGCTCTCAACGCGAAGGCCAGGTCCGAGCGGCTCGTGAGGTGTGCCGCGTGGGCTGAGATGAGCGCCACCTCCACCATCGAGCCTCGCCCGAACGGGTAGAAGCCGTCCTTCACGCAGTCCTGCCCGAAGAGCACGTTCACGCCGGCCGCGCGCAGCTCGCCGATGCGGGTCACGCCCCTGCGTACGAGACCGCGGTCCTGCCGGCCCTGCAGAACCAGGTTGGTCACCGGGTTCGCAGCGATCGAGATGCCTGCACGCAGGCACTTGTCGATGACGCGCTCGGCGTAGTCGTGCGGCGCGGCAGCCAGCGAGCACACGTGGCCCGCGACCACGCGGCCGATGTACGAGCGTCGCAGGGCCTCGTCGGCCACCATCTCGAGCGTGCGCACGCCGCCGTCGTCCGTCTCGTCCACGTGCATGTCGAGGTCGCGATCGAAGCGCTCCGCGAGGTCGAAGCAGAGGCGCACGTGCTCGCGCTGCGAAGCCTCGTCCATCTCCCAGTGCGGCATGCCGCCGACCGCGTCCACGCCCGCCTCGATGGCAGCCTCCATCAGCGCGTAGGCGCCGGGGTCGCGAAGCAATCCCTCCTGTGGAAAGGCGATGGTGCGGACCTCCGCGATGTCCGCGCAGTCCGCGCCGGCCGCCAGCACACCCTCGAGCGGCGTCAGGCCGCCGATGGTGTCGACGTCGACGTGTGATCGCAGGCGCGTGGTTCCCAGCAGGACGGAGGCCTCGATCACGGAGCGCGCGCGTGCGCTGACGTCGTCAACCGTGTATCGCCGCTTGCGCTCGTGGATGGCGCCAATGGCACCGCCAAGGGTGCCGTCGTGTTCGCGGAGCTCGTCACGGATCAGCACCTTGTCGAGGTGGACGTGGCCGTCGATGAAGGCGGGGAGGAGCAGCTTGCCCGAGCCGTCCTCTGCGGCGGCGATGCCCTGTGCTGCGCCGGTGCCGACGCGCACAACGCGCTCGCCGTCGACGACCAAATCCGCGACCTCGCCGCCTGGGAGCCGCACACCTTGCAAAGCCCACACGGGCGGCTACCATAACGCCAGCCCCGCACATGGGGTCGGGGCGCATGTATGGGGGTACGTGCCATGGCTGTTGCCTCTAAGTCGCGCGAGCGCGACATCGTCTTCCCCGAGGAGCGCCTGCCGTGGCCGCAGACGATCCTCCTCGGCGTCCAGCACGTCATGGCGATGTTCGGCGCCACCGTGCTGGTCCCTTTGATCCTGGGCTTCAACCCGAACACCGTCATCTTCTTTTCCGGCATCGGGACCCTGATCTTCCTTGCCGTCACCGGACGGAAAGTTCCGAGCTACCTGGGCTCATCCTTCTCGTTCATAGGCGCCGTCCTGGCCATCCAGGGTGGCCCCGGCCAGCACCAGGGCCTGGCGTTCGCCGGCATCCTGGTCGCGGGCGTCATCTATTTCCTGGTCGGGGTTGTCGTCCATTTCGCGGGCATCAATGTCATCCGCTTCCTGATGCCGCCCATCGTCACGGGCACTGTGGTCGCGGTGATCGGGATCGCGCTGGCGAGCGTGGCCGTCGGCAACTGGCAGAAGGAGCTGGTGACCGGCACCATCACGTTCCTGGCGGCGGCGATTGCGTCGGTTTACCTGCGCGGCTTTCCTCGCCTGCTGCCGGTGCTCATCGGAGTCGTCGTCGGGTACGTAGTCGCCGGGCTCGATCAGGCCGCCGGCGGCGCGTGCGCCTCAGCCGCGTCGGGCTGCCACGTCAACACGTCGGGAATCGGCAGCGCCGACTGGGTCGGCTACCCGAAGCTGACGTTCCCCGACTTCAGCGATCCGGTGCGGGCGTTCAGCCTGTTCTGGTTCATCCCCATAGTGCTCGTGGCCGAGAACACAGGCCACGTCTTCGCGATCGGCGGCATCATGAAGCGCGACCTGTCGGGCTACCTGGGCCGGACGTTCATGGGCGACGGCCTGGCCACCACCGTCAGCGCGCTGTTTGGCGGCACGGGCGAGACGACTTACGCCGAGAACATCGGCGTCATGGGCATCACGAGGGTCTTCTCGATCTGGGTGTTCATCGTGGCCGCGATCACCGCGATCCTCCTCGGCTTCATCCCCAAGTTCGGAGCGCTGGTCCTGAGCATCCCGATCAGCGTGCTGGGCGGGATCGAGCTCTACCTCTTCGGGCTGATCGCCGTGATCGGCGCCAAGATCTGGGTCGACGCGCGGGTCGACTTCTCCAAGCGGGCCAACCTGGCGGTGGCCGCGATCCCCCTGATCCTCGCGGCCGGCGGAGCCGACCTGAAGATCGGGTCGTTCGAGATCAACAACCTCGGCATAGGCGCACTTGGCGCGATCGTTCTCTACCAGATCCTTCGGCCAGGGCACATGCGTGACGCGGAGGCGGAGCCACCGGAGGTGGTCGCGCCAAGCTAAGGTCAGCCGTAATGCCCGCCGGTAAGAATCACAAGGGGACGAAGGGCGCTGATCGACCCCATCGCGTGAACGCGCTCACGCGCAAGGAGTACGACAAGGAGCTTCGGCGCCTGCAGGTCGAGCTGGTTCAGCTCGAAGAATGGATTCGAAATCGGAACCTGCGCGTCGTGGTCCTGTTCGAGGGGCGCGACACCGCGGGCAAGGGAGGGGTGATCAAGCGGATCATGGCCCTGCTCAACCCGCGCTACTGCCGCGTGGTGGCGCTGCCCGCGCCGACGGAAAGGGAAAGGACGCAGTGGTACTTCCAGCGCTACATCGGCCATCTACCGTCGGCCGGCGAGATGGTCCTGTTCGACCGCAGCTGGTACAACCGGGCGGGAGTCGAGCACGTCATGGGCTTCTGCACCGACGGCGAATACGAGGAGTTCATGCGCACGTGCCCTCAGTTCGAGCGCATGCTCGTGCGCTCCGGGATCATCGTGATCAAGTACTGGCTTTCAGTCAGCGACGAGGAGCAGGAGCGGCGGTTCCTGGGCCGGATCAACGATCCCAGCAAACGGTGGAAGCTGAGCCCGATGGACCTTCAGGCGCGAGCCAGGTGGGTCGACTACTCAGAGGCGAAGGACAGGATGTTCGCGGTCTGCGACATCAAGGAAGCGCCCTGGCACGTGGTGGAGACGGACAACAAGCGCGCCGCGCACCTCAACCTCATCAGCCATTTCCTGAAGTTGATCCCGCACGAAGAGGTGCCGCACGAGGACATCAAGCTGCCGCCGCGGCAGAAGCGCAAATACAACCGGCCGCCCAAGAGCTCCCAACGATTGGTGCCGGTCAGGTACGAGGTGGAACAGTGAAGGTGGAAGACGTGCCGCCCGGGCGGCTGCTCTCGATCGATCCGAACACCAGCCTCGCGGAGGTGGCCAGGCGCCTGCGCCGCGAAGGCGCCGACTCCGCCGCGGTCATGTCGGAGGGACGCCTGGTGGGAATCGTCACCGAGCGCGACCTGGTGCGCGCAATCGCGGACGCCCTGGATCCGAAGCAAACCAAGGCCGAGGTGATCATGACGGCGGACCCCGCCACCGTGACCCCGGACGAGGAGGTGGCGGTGGTGGCGCTGAAGATGATGAGGCTGGGCGTCCGGCATCTGCCCGTCGTCGATTCCGAAGGCACTCCGATCGGGCTCATCTCGGCAAGCGACTTGATCGCGATGCTCGAGGGCGGCAAGAGCTGACCGCGCGCGTGAGATTCATCGACCTCACCCAGGACTTCTCCCTGCACACGCCTGCCTTCGCGGGCTACGCCGGGCCGGCAATCCGCTGGATCAAGAGGCTGGCGTTCGACAAGGCGGGCGGGCAGGAGGTCACGATGACGATGCATGTCAGCACCCACCTGGACGCGCCCGCGCACTTCCTGTCGGGAGGCAAGTTCATCGGCGATCTCCCGCTCGACTTTCTCATCGGCCCGGCCTGCGTCGTCGATCTCGAACGCATGGGCCTCGGTGACTTCGACCTGTACGGGCCGGAGCACTTCGAGCGCTGGGAGAAGGACACCGGACACCGGATCGAGCGCGGCGACATCCTTGCCATCCACACCGGATATCACCGCCACTATCCGGAGAACTGGGCCGACCGCTCGCAGGTCGACGAGACGAAATACTTCATCCGTCACCCGGGCCCGACGCGCGCATTCGCGGAGTGGGTGCTCGAGCGCGGTGTGCGCTGGATCGCGGTCGACGCGGGCAGCGCCGACCACCCGATGAACACCGTCATCCGCCGCATCCGCGCCGACGAGGCGGAGGAGGCGGAGAAGAAGCTCGGCCGCAGCCTGGACGAGGTGTTCCCGAAAGCCGACTACCAGATCATGCACACGCTGCTGTTTCCGCACGACGTCATCCACATCGAGAACCTGGGCGGCCGAATTGACGAGGTGCTCGACCAGAAGATCACGTTCGGCTGCTTTCCGTGGCGTTTCCAGGGCGGCGAGGCGTCGCCGTGCCGCGCCGTCGCAATCGTCGAGTGAAGTGAAGCCCGCCCGGTTCGAATACCACGCGCCAAGGTCGGTCGAGGAGGTTTGCGCACTGCTCGGTTCGCTCGAAGATGCGAAGGTGCTCGCCGGCGGCCAATCGCTGGTCCCGCTGCTCAACTTCCGGCTCGCGCGGCCGGCGCACCTGGTCGACATCAATCGGATCTCGAACCTGGACCGGATCTACGAGCGCGATGGAGGCGTGGCCGTGCAGGCGCTCGCGCGGCAGTCGGCGGTCGAGGACTCCGAGCTCGCCTCCCGCATCTGCCCGCTGTTGCCCGCGGCGCTGCGCGTGGTTGCGCACCGTGTGATCCGCAACCGCGGCACGGTATGCGGGAACCTGGCCCATGCCGACCCGGCATCGGAGCTGCCCGCCATGCTGTTGGCGCTGAACGGCCACGTCGTCGTTCAGTCGACGAGGGGCACGCGCATCATCCCGGCGTCTGAGCTCTTCACGAGCGTGATGCAGACCGCGCTCGCCCCTGACGAGCTGCTGGT